>ERZ772766.4-NODE-4-length-236762-cov-11.976089_pt1 | contig 236762 bp, 204 predicted proteins | sample MGYA00511379_ERZ772766 | MGnify/ENA primary metagenome ERZ772766 (study PRJEB29015, sample SAMEA2737895) | human oral metagenome | biome: human oral; feature: human-associated habitat; material: dental | place: China | collected 2116 ... | reverse complement strand
GACACAGGGGGTGTATCCGGGGTATGTGGGTGCTGTGGTGGGTCGGGTGATCGGGTCCTGTCTGGGTCTGCCGGGTCGGCCGGGTTTCCCGGGTTGCCCACCAGACCCCGGAGCCCTGATCTCAAGCTTGCAGAAGCCATCGGTTTGCCTTTGCGCGCAGCGAACATTGCCCTCGGCGCGGGCCGATTGCGGGGACAGGCCAGCCGCGGCCAAGAAACATGCAATGAGGAAAACAGCAATGATGGTCAAGCGTTTCATGCCGGACACCTCAGAGCGTTTTCGTTCGTGGCGTCTCCGAATTTCCAACCGGCCTCGGTTTCCACCACATTCACATTCCACTGGAGATACTGCGGCCGGTCCACCGGCACCACGCTCTTGCCGGTGGCCGAGTCGATCACATCGACCTTCCCGACATCTGTGCACATCTGGACATCCACGGAGCGCACACCATCAAACTCAACCGGCTCCGAGGCGCCCGTGATGTGAACAACCGCCTCCCCGGTCTGCACCTGACCCTTCCTGCGATCCTCTGCAAGGGTACCCATCTGTATTTCCTGGCTCTGGCCGATGGTGATGTCCTTGAGAGGCTGGGGATCGGCATCCGGATTGCTGAACACCTCATTTCGGATGCGGATGAACTCGATCAGCACATTGGCTGCTTCGAGTTGTTCCGGGGTGAAGGTTTCCGATGGCTGCGGTTTTGAGGGCGAGGGAACCGGCGGCGAGGAGGAGAGGGTTGTGGTGGTTCGAGGAGGCTGCTGTGGGGCGGTCCCCCAGGATTCCGAATCGCTGCCCCCCGAACCGGGCTGCTGCCCGCCACACGAGGACAGCAACAAAACCACGGCCACAGCAACCGCAGCGGCTCCTCCGAAGTGATGTTTCACTGTTCAACACCTCCATTGGTGTCACAAACCCGGCAGGTGTCTCCAACCCGGGATCACACGACTCTAGAATCAACATCCGGACCCTGTGAGGCAATGCGGAAACTCTGGCCAAAAGTTAAGGGCCCTACAGCAGGAAGTGAAGCAGGTGGTTTCGGCTCAGCGGCTCCGCCAGGTTTCTTCCTTGGACGCGATCCCGCAGGGACACCTCACCGCAGGATCTCTCAGGGGCTCCACAGGGGTGAACCGGGGCTGACCCCAATGGTGTCACCGCCGCGGCGGTGTGACACTGGGTTGCATGACCACAAGTATCAGCGACACCATCCGGGAGAAAGCCATCGACATCGTTCAGCGCGCCTACGCAGAGGGGCGCATCAACGAACCGGAGCTGGAGCACCGATTGGGCCTGATCCTTGAGGCCAACTCACCCCAGCAGCTGCGCATGGCGATCGCGGACCTGCCCACACCTCCCCGGGCACTGACGCCCACGCAACCCGGCGCCGTCGCCACCGGGCTCGCGAGCTCTTCCACCGACACGGCCGCGCTGATCCATTTCACCGGGCTGTTCTCAGGGCCGATCGGACCCGGCCTGGCCTGGCTGGCAACCAAGAACGGATCGGTGGTCAATCGCGAAGCGGCCAAAGCGCTGAACTACCAGATCCTCGCCGCCGTCGGTTTCATCGCGGGAGGGATGCTGAGCTTCCTGGGCCTCGGTTTTCCCCTCTTCCTGTGGACCATCGGATGGATGGCACTCACCATCATCAGCGTGGTCAAGGCCAATCGGGGCGAGGACTGGGAGAATCCGCTGACCCAAATCACCGGGTTCCGGCCCATAACATATTGAGCCCTGCCCCTCGACCGAAGCTCCTCAGAGGAGTTGACGGCAATCGTCCTGCACAGGCACCCACCGGAATTGGTGACCCGTGGCGCAGGACGATTTCACTGTCAGCTCTCGATCGCGCTGGGCATCCGGGTTTCCGGACCCCCGGCCTCGCCGAAAAGGTGCCCCGGCAACCACATCGGGTTTGCCAGATACCCCCCGGGGCATTCATCAACCTGCCCGAGCCCGGTTTCCACCCCACCCCGGACCGTCTCCGACGTCGCTTCTCCCCTCAGCACCTTGAACCTGGTGGTCTTCCAGGGCAGTCCCGAGGATGTTGAACTACACTCCTTCGCTTTTCTCATGAGAACAACCACTTCTTGTGAAATCCTTTTCAGTTCGTATTCGGGTCCGTGCTGCCGGAGGCCGCGACGGCCCGTGAACCCGGCGACGGGCTCGTTTCAGCCGATGGGCCAGCGCTGCCTGACCTGCTCGACACTGGTCGCGGGGGTTTCCCACCCCAGCGCCGCGGACAACTGCAGCAGGATCGGTTGACGCAGGCGGGCGGCCGCCAAGAGCTCGGCATCGCTGAGCAGCTCCACGAGCCCGCCCTGCCGCAGCCTCCCTTCGGTCATCACCGCGGCATGGGTGGCGAAGGCCAGGGCGTTGTCCACCTCGTGGGTCGAGAACACCAGCGTGGTGCCCCGAGCGTTGATCTCCCCCAGCGTCTGCAGCAGGGCCTCGACCCCGGCGGGATCCAGCCCGGCTGTCGGTTCGTCGAGCAGCAACACGTCCACGTTCATCGCCAATGCACCGGCGATTACCACGCGTTTCCGCTCCCCGTAGCTGAGTTGATGGGTGAGCCGGTCGGCCAGGTGTTCGATGCCCATGGCGGATATCGCCGAATCCGTGGCCTCAGCGGCCTCGGTTTCGGACAGCCCCAGGTTCAGCGGACCAAAGCTAACATCCTGCCGCACGTCCGCGGAGAACAACTGATCGTCCGGGTCCTGCAGCACCAGTTGCACACGACGCCGATGCTCCCTCAGCCCGGCACGGTCGAAACGCACCGGATCCCCGTCGAGGAGAACCTGCCCGGCCGATGGCCGGTGCGCACCTGCGATGGTGCGCAGCAGGGTGGTTTTACCCGAGCCATTGGCACCGAGCAGCGCCAACCGGGCCCCTGCGGGGACCTCCAGGTCGAGGCCCCGCAGCACCTCGCGCCCCTCGAAACCCGCGACAATTCCCGTCGCAACCAGTCTCATCGCGTCCACAACGCAACTCCCCACGTGAGGATCATTCCCACCAACACCCAGACCGGGAGATGCCGGTTTCCGCGCCGGGACGGCAGGGTTGTCAAGGTTGATTCGTGCCCCCGGATGGCAAGGCCGTCGGCCAGGCGGGCGGATGCCAACCAGGTACGCACGGCAACCGCACCGACCAACTGCCCCGCCTCGGCGAACCGCCGCTTCAGGGGGCCGGTGCCGCCGAGACGTTGCTGCTGGGCCTGGCGCACCAGGACCAGCGAGTTCCAGGCGGTGAAGATCATCCGGTACATCAGCGAGGCGATCTCGATCAGGGGGGCCGGGACGTGCAGTTTTCTCAGCCAGCTGAGCAGATCCACCATGGGGGTGGTCATGGCCAGCACCAGCACCCCCAGGGTTCCGGCCGTTGCACGCAGCAGCAGACCGACCCCCAGGGCGATGTCGGTTTCCCGGATCCCCAGCCAGCCCCAACGCCAGCCGGGTCCCTCGAAAGCACCGATCGTCAGCGTCGCCGAGACCGCTCCCAGGATGATGAACACCGCAGGAGCGGTCATGGCGGCGGTCACCATGCGGGCCGGAATCCTGGCGACAGTCAGGGCGGCGACGGCCATTGCCGCGACGAGAACCGCGGTTGGCCAAGGACGGGCCAGCAGCGCCGTCAACACGAGCAGCAGCGACAGACCCACCTTCTGACCGACCGGGATGGCCCGCCAGGGACTGCCCCAGGCGGAATCGTCCAGGCCGCTAATCCTCAACGGAAGCGGACCCCCCGGCTTCCTTCTCGGCCTTGCGCCTGCCGGCCATGCGGCCGAGGCAGTAGAACATGATCCCGGAGCCGAGAGCGGCCTGCATGGCGAACAGACCCGATTCGACCTCATCACCCGCGGGTGGGGCGATGGGCTTGAACCAGGGCTCGGCGCCGTTCTCCTCCAGGATGTCGGTCACGGCCGAGTCGGTGCCACCGAACTCGGATTCGGCGGGAGCGGTGTAGAACGGGATGCAGAACAGCAGCACCAAGGCGACGAGTCCCGCGATGACTCCCCACTTGTTCAGTTTCATGACGCCGCCTCCACGTCCTTGCGGGAGAGCACACCGAGCTTCGACAGCTCGGACGATGCGACCCTGGTCAGGAAGGAGAACAGGAAGACGCCGAGAACGCCCTCGGCGAGAGCCAGCGGAATCTGGGTCAGGGCGAAGATGGACATGAACTTCACCAGGGTGGCCCCGAAGCTGCCCTCGGTGCCCGGGTATGCAATGGCCAGCTGGAAGCTCGTGACGACATAGGTGCTGAGGTCTGCGACGGCCATGGCGAGGAACACCGCCACCATCTTGTTGACCTTCTTGAACAGCACCCACATCAGGTAGCCACACCACGGGCCCACGATGGCCATGGAGAACACGTTCGCCCCAAGGGTCGTGAGGCCTCCGTGTGCCAGCAGGATCGCCTGGAAAAGCAGCACGATGGTCCCGAGGAAGGCCAGGACCGGAGGTTTGAACAGCACGGCCCCGGCACCTGTTCCGGTCGGGTGCGAGGATGAACCCGTGACCGATGGCAGCTTCACCGCCGACAGGGCGAAGGTGAAGGCGCCGGCTGCTGCCAGCAGGAGTTTGGAGTCAGGATCCTTGCGCACTTGTTTCACGACGGCCATGGCCCCGTGGACCACGAACGGCGTCGCGGCCACGAACCAGGCAGCGGCCTGCAACGGGGGCAGGAAACCCTCTGCGATGTGCATGACGAAACACATCCCTTCTGCGGAATCATGCGTTCCGCGACGGGGCGTGGGACGAGTTCCTGACTTGCCTGGATTGGCTCACAGTGGCGCGACCGTCCCGGATTTTCACCGGGTTCCTCGTGACTAACCCACGCTTCGGACCTCACACTACCGGAACGAGGCGCAGTGTCCACATCCTGCCGGAGGCAGCCACTTGCGCCGGGGAACAGCTGATGATAACGGGAGCCCTCATGTTCTTCTGAGCCGAGCCGAACCCCGCCACCGAAACGGTGGTCCAACGTTCGCTGGCCGCGGGTTCATCGGGAACGTGTCGTCCCCCCCCGTTGGCGTGGCGGTCCCGGCCTGACCTCGCACCGGAAGGCCCACGGGACTTTGGTCACAGCTCGAACTCGCTCGCCAGGGCGTTGATCGCCGAAGCGGCCAGCGCGGATCCCCCGCGATACCCGTGAACCACGAGCCACGGCACCCCGAAGTCGGAATCCGCGAGGGCTTGCTTCGACTCTGCCGAGCCGACGAAACCGACGGGAACACCGATGATGGCTGCGGGGCGCGGCCCGCCATCGGCGATCACTTCCAGGAGGTGGAACAGCGCCGTCGGGGCGTTCCCGATGGCGACCACCGCGCCCTCGAGGTCGTCGCCCCACAACGACACGGCTGCCGCGGAACGGGTGGTTCCCCATTCAGCGGCCAGCACCGCCGCCCGTTGATCGCGCAGGAAGCAGTGCACCTCGTTGTCGGCGGGAAGGCGCCTGCGGGTGATACCGGACTTGACCATGTTCGCGTCGACGAAAATCGGGGCTCCCCCGCGCAGGGCGCCGCGTGCGGCGGATACCAGGCCGGGATGGAAGACGATGTGCCGGGGCAGGTCGAGATCACCGGCGGTGTGGATCATGCGCACCGCCACCTGGGCCTCATCGGGAGTGAAAGCCGTCAAGTCGGCTCCCTCCCGGACAATACGGAAGGATTCCTTGGAAATGGCGGAACCGTTGGTTTCGTAGGAATAGCGTCTCTCGGGTCGCTTCACCACCGAGGTCACCTGCCGACCGCGGCCAGGACGGTCCCGGCATCCACCGAGGTGATGAACCCCACACACTCCCCGCCGGATTCACCGCAGTTCTCGTCCATGGTGTATCGGGAGCGCGGGAGGCCGGGGCAACAGCCATGTTCAACGTTTCGAATCATGTCTGCCATTCTGTTCTACCCGCTTGCCCACTGCCGGAGACGACATCCGGGAATGCCGTCCGGGCTACGATGTTCGCGATGTTGACCTTCGAGTACCGCGGCCTGGGCACTGAGCATTTCCGCAGCGACTACCGGGAATCGTGGGATTACCAGCGCCGGGTGCACGCCGAGGTCGCGGCCGGGAAGCGACCCGGGCACGTGATCCTGCTGGAACACGAACCCGTCTACACGGCGGGACGGGCCACCCTGCCAGAGGAGCGTCCCTTCGACGGCACCCCGGTGGTGGACGTGGACCGGGGCGGGAAGATCACCTGGCACGGCCCCGGCCAGCTCACTGGTTATCCGATCCTGCCTCTGCCCGATGGCGTCGGGGTGGTGGATCCGATCCGGCGTTTCGAGGACGCCGTCGTCGATCTGCTGACCGATTACGGCTTGGACGGGCGACGCGTGACCGGCAGGACGGGGGTCTGGTTGCCCGCTTCCGGGGGCCGGCCGGAACGCAAGATCTGTGCCATCGGGATCAGGGTTGCCAGACGAACCACGATGCACGGTTTCGCCCTCAACGTGCTTCCCAACCAGGAGGCGTTCGGAAACATCGTTCCCTGCGGCATCAGCGATGCCGGGGTGACCTCCCTGGCGGAGGAACTGCCCGGGAACTGGGATGTCGCCACGGTTGCTCACGACCTGGAGCCCCATCTCCGAGGACACCTGGTGGCCTTCGAACACTGGTGAACCGGTGCGCACGAACCCACGAGGTGGCTCGGTGAACCACGCGACCAATCGTTTCAGCAGGTATCATCCCCCGGGTGACCGCTGTACATCCGGATGGACGTCGACTGCTCCGCATCGAGGCCAAGAACGCCGAGACCCCGATCGAACGCAAACCCGGCTGGATCCGTACCACCGCCCGTACCGGCCCGAACTACAAGGATCTGCAGCAGATAGTCCAGAAAGCCGAACTGCACACCGTCTGTCGTGAGGCGAACTGCCCCAACATCTTCGAGTGTTGGGAGGATCGCGAGTCCACCTTCCTGATCGGCGGTGACCAGTGCACCCGGCGCTGCGATTTCTGCCAGATCACCTCCGCGAAACCCGAGGGCTACGACCCGGCCGAACCGATGCGCGTCGCCGCGTCGGTGAGGAAGATGGGGTTGCGTTACGCCACCGTCACCGGGGTCTGCCGTGACGACCTGCCCGACCAGGGTGCCTGGCTGTACGCCGAGACCATCCGCCAGATCCACGCGGTAAATCCGGGGGTCGGGGTGGAGATGCTCGCCCCCGACTTCTCCGCGAAACCGGAGCTGGTGGGCCAGGTCCTGGACACCCGGCCCGAGGTGTTCGCCCACAACGTGGAGACAGTGCCGCGGATCTTCAAGCGCATCCGCCCGGCCTTCCGCTACGACCGTTCCCTCGACGTGCTGAGGATGAGCCGCGACGCGGGACTGGTGACGAAGTCGAACCTGATCCTGGGGATGGGTGAGACCCGTGAGGAGGTCTCCCAGGCCCTGGTGGACCTGTACGAGGCGGGAACCGAGTTGATCACCATCACCCAGTACCTGCGCCCGAACGCAACCCTGCACCCGATCTCCCGCTGGGTGCCTCCCGAGGAGTTCGACGAGCTCGCCGAGGAGGCGAAACAGATAGGTTATTCTGGCGTGCTCTCCGGACCTCTCGTACGCTCGTCCTATCGGGCGGGCAGGCTTTACAGGACTGCCATGGAAGAACGGAAGAAAGCCGCGCGGAAGGCTGGTGGCAAGTGATGGCACGCAGTGAAAGGGCCCAGGAACTGGCCCAGCGACAGAAAGAACAGAAACAGCGGCAGAAGGAGAAGGCCCGCGCCGAGAAACTGCGCCGCAAGAACTCCAACAACCCGGCCGACTGGGGTCAGATCCGCCAGATCAAGGAGTCCTACAAACTCACGAAACAGCAGGACCCGATGCTGCCGTGGATCCTGCTCACCGCTGGCCTCGTCCCATTCGTCCTCATCCTGGTCCTCGGGTTCGTGCTGCATTCGCCCATCATGTGGGGTGTGCTGGGTCTCGCCACCGGTCTGCTGGTGGCGCTGCTGGTGTTCACACGGCGTGTCAAACGCGCGGCCTTCAGCCGCTACGAGGGGCAGGCGGGCTCCGCCGAACTGGCGTTGAACATGCTCGGGAAGAAGTGGAAGCACACCATCGCGGTGGCGGTCACCCGCAATCGTGATTCCGCGAACGTGGTGCACCGCGCTGTCGGTCCCGGTGGCCTCGTACTGATCGGTGAAGGGGACCCCAAGGGCCTCAAGACCCTGCTCGCCTCCGAGAAGAAGAAACACGAACAGGTCGCCTACGGTGTGAACGTGGTCACCTTCGTGGTCGGCAGGGGCGGCGGGCAGGTTCCCCTCGACCGGCTGGCCGACGAAATCAAGAAACTCCCCAAGGCCCTCAGCGCCTCGAAGATCACCGAGGTGGAGGACCGGCTCCGGGCGCTCGACGCGATGCGTCCGAAGCTGCCCATGCCGAAGGGCCCCATGCCCACCGGAAAGGGCGGCATGAAAGGAGCCCGGCAGGCGCTCCGCGGGCGTTGACGCAACCACTCGGATGCTGGTTCGCCGGTCGCCAGTGAAGCGCCCGGTTCCCGCGCACGGAGGTTCCGCGAACGGATTCCTTTGTGGCGGGAACCCTCACGACGGCGGGATGGCCGCGGCCGAGAACACCCGTTGACGCGATCCCCCGGTTTTCACTGGTAGCTTTCCGGACGTGGCAAATCTGGTCAATCTGGAATCCGTCTCTCACGCCTTCGGCACTCGTGTGCTGCTGGACGGGGTGAGCCTCGGGGTCGGGGCGGGTGAGGTGATCGGCGTGGTCGGCCGCAACGGGGATGGGAAGACCACCCTGCTGCGCGTCCTGACGGGCGATCTGGTCCCCGATTCCGGGCGAGTGACGATCTCGAACTCCGCTTCCATCGGGGTGCTGACCCAGCATCAGGCCGGCTCCCCCGGTGAAACGATCCGGCAGGTGGTCCTGGACGGCGCCGCCGATCACGTCTATGCGGCCCGGGCGGATCGGCGGGAGATCGTCGAGGCACTGCTGGCCGGTGTGGACCTGGACCGCCCCGTCGAAACCCTGTCCGGTGGCGAACGGAGGCGGGTCGGGCTGGTTGAGGTGTTGCTGGGCGACCACGACCTGATCGTGCTGGACGAGCCCACCAACCATCTCGACGTGGAGGCGATCGCCTTCCTCGCCTCCCATCTGCGTTCCCGCACCGCGGCAGGGCTTGCGATGCTGGTGGTCAGCCACGACCGCTGGTTCCTGGATGCGGTTTGCACCCGCATCTGGGAGGTTCACGACGGTGTGGTGGACGCCTACGACGGCGGCTACGCGGCGTACGTGCTGGCGCGGGTGGAACGGCAGCGGCAGGCCGCGGCCACGGAGGCTCGCCGCAAGAACCTGGCGCGCAAGGAGCTGGCGTGGCTGCGGCGAGGGGCCCCGGCCCGCACCTCGAAACCGAAGTTCCGCATCGAAGCGGCCGAGGCCCTCATCAGCGACGTGCCCCCGCCACGCGACCGGCTGGCGTTGGAGAAGTTCGCGACCTCACGACTCGGCAAGGACGTCTTCGACCTGATCAACGTCGACTACGCCGTCGAGGACCGCACGCTGCTGAACCGGCTCACCTGGTCCATCGGCCCCGGTGACCGTATCGGACTGGTGGGGGTCAACGGCGCGGGCAAGACCACCCTGCTGGATCTGCTGGCCGGCCTGAGATCCCCTCAGAGCGGGAAGATCAAGCGCGGCGTCACACTCAGGATCGGATATCTGTCGCAGAGCGTCGGGGAACTGGACGACGAGGACCGTGTGCTCCAGTCCGTCACCCGCCTGAAACAGGCGACGAGATTGGCGACCGGCCGGGAGGTATCGGCAGGCAACCTCCTCGAGGAGTTCGGTTTCACCGGCGACAAACTGGTCGCCCGCATCGGCGACCTGTCCGGCGGGGAACGCCGCCGTCTCCAGTTCCTCCGGCTGCTGCTCGAGGAACCGAACGTCCTGCTCCTCGACGAACCGACCAATGACCTCGACATCGACACCCTCACGGTGATCGAGGACTACCTGGACACCTGGCCGGGCACCCTGATAGTCGTCTCCCACGACCGCTACTTCCTGGAGCGCGTCACCGACGCCTCGTGGGCGTTGCTGGGTGACGGCTCATGCGTGTTGCTGCCCGGCGGGGTGGAGGAATATCTGGAACGTCGCCGCGGGACGAAGAACACCTCCCCCACACCCGCTCCCCCGGCCGAGGACAGGCCCCGATCCGGTGCCGCGGTCGAACGCGCCCGGAAGAAGGAACTGGCACGCCTGGAGTCACAGCTTTCCAAGGTGGAATCCGAGATCGAACGCATCCACGACGCCATGGCCGCCTCGGCGACCGATTTCGAGCGGCTCGCCGTGCTGGACACAGACCTGCGGGCCGCCCGGGCACGCAAGGACGAACTGGAGGATGCCTGGCTGCTGGCGGCCGAATGAGAGTCTGCTTCAGCGGGGCCCGGCACTAGAATCCCCGACGTGCCCACCGAGCCGAGTCCCAAGTACCTGACTATGCGAGAAAGACTCCGCAGGAGAATCCTGGAGCTGCCGATCGGTGCCCCGATAAGTTCCGAACGGGACCTGGCCCAGGAATACGGGGTTTCCCGCATGACGGCCCGCCGTGCCGTCATCGACCTGACCCGGGAGGGCCTGTTGGATCGGCACGTCGGACGCGGCACCTTCGTGGCTCAGCCGAGGATCGAATTGCGGCTCTCCCTGAGCTCTTTCACCGATGACATGCGGGCGAAAGGAAAAAAGCCGGGTGCGATTGTGCTCGAGTTCGGCAGGGAACAGGCCAATGACAAGAGCTTCTTCCCGGTGGGGACACCGTTGGTTACGATGACCCGGGTCCGCACCGGAGACGGCGTGCCCCTCGCGATCGAGGAGACTCACCTGGATTCCTCGCTCGTTCCCGGCTACTCCGTCGACGACGCCGAGCAGTCCCTCTACGAAACCCTTGGCAGACGTTACGGCCTGCGCCTCGACTCGGGTGAGCAGCGGATCGTCGCCGTGGAATGCCCGAAGGACATCGCCAATTCACTTCACATCAGGCCTGGGGCACCGGTTATCCGCATGGATCGCAAAACCCTCATCCGGGAACGTCCCGCGGAACACACGATTTCCTGGTACCGGGCGGATGCCTATGAATTCACCGCAAAGCTGCTGCCTTCCTCGTGACGGCCTGTTCAAAGTTCGGGTATCCGGTCCCGCAGCTGTCCGGCCAGAGCGGTGTTGAAGCCGTCGTTTCCGTCCTGGTTGGCGCTCCGCCACAAGCGCACCCCGGGGTCAAGTTCCACGATGTCCGCGAGGATCTCGGTCCAGAGCGCACAACAGGCCAGCGTGGAGAGCGGACTGGTCACCGGGTTCCCCGCCGGGGATGACACATCTCCCGGTGGAACCATGGTGTCGAGGACGACATCAGCCACCTCATAGAGGCGGTGAGCTCCCCGGGGCGGGTTCGCTTGGCTCGCCCCGACGCTGGTCAAGGCTACGACGACCGCCCCGCGTGCTCTCGCCCCCTCTGCTATCTCCACCGGGTATGGGTTGCGCCCCGAGTTTGAGAAGATCGCGACGAGATCTCTCGGGCCCGGATCGACTGCGGCCACCACTTCAGTTCCCACACCGGTTTCCCGTTCGGCCATCGTCGATCTCAGGGCACCGTTCAGGGGCAGCATGTCCGCGCGGAACAACGGACGAACGATGGCCAGTCCTCCCGCGCGAAAAAAGGTTTCCATCACCATTGCCAAGGAATGCCCGGAACCAGCCGTGAACACGAGGCCTCCCGCGCGATGGGTCCTGGCAATGCACGTCGCTGCGACGGAAATCTGTTTCCTGTTGTGAGCGACCACCTCGTCGATCCAGTTTCCCAGCGAACTCATGCGGCTGATGCCTCCGCCAGCAGGCCGGCCAGTTCGTCAGGGGCAGCGCCGCGGAGTCTTTCCGCTAGATCACCGGACATTGCGAGGGCGAAGGCCCGAAGACCCGCCATGTGGGTTTCGTTGTCCGGAGATGCCAGGCAGAACACCAGATCGACGGGATCGTTCGCCTCGTGGCCGAACTCAACCGGCCCATCCAGTCGGAGCAGCGACAATCCCGGGCGCAGGCAGGTGCCCTCGGCGCGGGCGTGGGCCAGCGCCACCCCGGGGCTCAACACGAAGTATGGGCCCAGTTCCTCGGCTGATCCGATGCAGCGCTCCCCGTAGTCCGGGGTGGTGGCGCCGGCCTCCACGAGGAGCGCTGCGGCGGCGCGCACGGCATTTCTCCAGCCAGTGGCGGTGCCCGCCGCCGCCGCGGTCAGCATACGTCCCATCCCACTGCCGAGAATGCGGCCCGGAGCTTTTCCTCGACCACAGCGTCGTCGAGGAAGTCATCCACCGACACGATGACGGGGGCGACTCCCTCCAGTTCATCGGTGTGCATGCCCTGCCCGACCACCACGTCCGGCTCCATGCTCCTAGCCGATGAGAGATCGGTGTGATCGATCTCGGCGTTCAATCCCATCCTGTTGACGGCGGTTTCCACGGTCATGCGAAGGATCAGGGAACTTCCCATCCCCAAGCCACAGACGCAGAGCACCTTCACCGGGTCCGGCATCGTCATTTCGTCTTCTCCTCCGTTTCTTCACCTTCCGCGCTCACGACACTGCGTTTCCGGACGAGCAGCAGGGCCGCCACGGTGACGACCAGGGCCGCCGTGCCGACGATCCACAGCCCAACGCCCCCGAGTCCTTCGAATATTTTCCCGAGACCGAGGAACAACCAGCCGATCGCATACCAGTCGGGATCCGCGAGAGTGGCCAGCTCGGGGGCCGTGGAACTGTACCAACCCCAGCCGATCCACTGCCCGAAGGCGAGGATCAATCCGTTGAGCACGCCGCCGAAAACGGCGCCGCGCCAGCCCGCCGTGGCATTGCCGAAGACCCCGGCGGCACCGCCACCGAAGAACAGCATGATCATGGGCGGTACGAGCGCGAACCAGCCCGCTGCGGCGAAGACGCCCATGCAGACCAGGAAAGTCACCATCGAGGCCAGGAAACCGATCATGACGGCCGTGGGAGATTTCGGGAAGACCGTGGGAATGTCCAGCGCAGGACGGGAACCGGGCAGGAGTTTCTGGGAGATACCGCGGAAGGCCGGAACTATCTCGGCCAAGAACATCCGGACCCCGTAGAGAAGGACGGCGATTCCTGCCGCGAATCGCAACGCCTGCACGAATCCCCACATAACCGGGGCCATCGTGCTGTCGCCCATCTGTTTCGTGACGACGCCGCCGTCGGCGAACAGGATGGAGACGATCATGATGATGCCGATGACGAACACGGTTGAGACGTTGATGTCCTTCAGGAAGGCGATGGCCTTCGGCATCCGGATCTTCTCGGTGTCATGTTTCACCGGATCGCCCAGGCGGAGGGCTTTGGCACCGTATCCCGACAGCAATGCCAGGCAGGAAGTGGTGTGCCCGAGGCCGAAGTTGTCCCCGCCGACGGCACGTTTCATGAGTGGTTCCATCCACAACGGCTGCAGTGTCCAGTAGCAGGCGACGACCACGGAGGAGACCACCGTGAGGGCAACGGGGTCGGCACCCGGAACCGCCTCCACGAACGTCGCCACCAGCACCAGGGACATCCAGTACATCAGGTGCCCGGTCAGATAGACGTAGCGCGCCGATTTGAACAGGGCGACCAGGACGAGGTGGATCAGGAAACCGAACGCGATCACCAGGGGAACCACCGTGCCCCTGCCCGCGAGGAAGGTCGCCATGTTGCTGGTGCTGGTCGGCGGCGTGATCCTGAAAGCGCTGGACACGATCGCCTGGAAGGCGACCAGGCCGGCCACGAAAATGTCCACGCCGATGTTCAGGATCACGACCCCGAGGGTGGCCCTGACCGCACCGCCCACCACCTGTTCGAGGGGTTTGCGTTGAAGCAGGAGACCGATCAGGGCGATGAGCCCGATGAGAACGGCAACCTGCGAGAAAAGATTGTTCGCCAGCGCAGAGGCGATGTTGGCTATGAGATCCACTGATACCTCCAAATTTGATGCCGGAGTGAATCCGTCCGGCAAAAACAGCTTTAGCACCCCGGGAATGAATTAGTTTCCCGGATCCGTTGCGGGATGTCCGGTGATGACTGCTATCGCGGAATGTAAAGACGCACGTCCTTGATGCTCGCCGTCCCCTCGTAGAAGTTCATGTGCGGAATGCCGATCATGAAGTAGTCGGGATAGGATGAGCCGGCGGGCCAGATGTTGGGATCAACGAAGGTCTTGTCACCCGCGGAATAGGTCCAGTCCATGTTGTACCGGCCGTCATACTCATCGGTTCTCTGGTTGTAGTGGTGGATCGGGTGTTCGCCATCGTCGAAGGGCTGGCTGTACCGGTACGTGCCCCACCCCACGTTGCGGAAATATCCGGAAACCTCGAGTGTGTACTGCCCGCCGCGACGCTCTATGGCGAAAACGTAGCTCACTTCGGGCATCTTCTCGGGAACCATGTCGACCTGGCTGACGATCGCACCGCCGTGGACGGTTCCGCACTCGGATTTCATCAGGTACTGGGTCCCCGGAGAGCTGGAATACCGACGGAACGGGGTCATGAAGAGCATGTTCACGCCATTCCCGCTGCCCCATTCGTAGGGCTGGAAGGTGCCCGAGACGGGATCGCAGTACCGCAGACCGTTTCCGGTGTAGCGATAGCGGTTGTAGCCGTCCATCACCACCTTGCGTCGCTGATGGACGAACACGTTGTTGTGCGGAGCCACCGGGTGGTCCATGATCGACAGGAAGTAGTAACCGTTGGAGTCGCCGGTGACGTCGAACCAGTCGCATTCCTCCGGGTTGTAGTCGGCTCCCGGAGAGCCCGCCCAGGGGAAGTTGGTCTTGCAACCACCCGGGCCGTACCCATTGGTCTTGCCGTCGTAATCCCAGGAGCCGTTGCGCTGTCCGCCGAAATCGATTGCTCGGAGGGTGACCTCGACGCGGTACTCCTCAGGCAGGGCCTCCGTGGATCGGAGAATGGCGGCGGAGTTGTGATCCGGGACGGTGAAGGTGCCGACGGATCCCATCCGCTTCGATTTCGTGCGCGCGAACGTCGGGATGCCGTCAGGGGTGCCGTCCCGGTCCCGGTCCCGCGCGGCGAGTTCCACGGTCAGCCACCCGCCCTTGCCAATGTTGTAGGAGCGCCGGTAGAGATCCATGGTGGCCAGATGTTTCCGGAACGCCTCCCCGCCGAAGGTCTGGAAGAACTCTCCGTCGTTGTCGTAGGCGTCCACGTCGTACTCGGTGTCCTTCTCGTCCTTGCTCGGGAACCAACCGGTGTCTCCCCTGACCTTCAGCGGTCGGTTGAAGTTCTCGGCACGGACGAGTCTCCAGGCGCCCCCGGACCCGTTCCCGCCCCCGGGATACCCCGAAACCGATGAACTGATCGGTGACCCAGCGGCCACCCCGGAACCGAGGATCATGGCGGTAAGCACCGCAACAGCCATCGCATGCCCCGCACGGTTCATTCGTTTCTCCTCCTCACTCCTCCTCGAGCGACCTTAAAATGGTATAGACCATCCTAGGCGGAGGTGTCTCGGGGGTCAACAGGTGGCGAGGTCGCGGACCCGGGCATCCCGGCCGACCCGGCGACCACTGCGCCGACCTGTGCCCGACGGGTGACGCCTGGCTGGCCCCGGCCGATGTTTCGGGAAACCTCAGCCGATGCCGCGTCTACTCACTGTTCGGAACAGCAGTGATCGGCAACGGTTCGGTTCGCGGGGTGGGGTCGCTCGCCAGGCGTCCGTAGGTCGCGACGTCGATTCGCTGCCCGCCGATCAGGAATTTCTCCCGTTCGATGCCTTCCTGGATGAACCCGGCGGCGAGCGCCACTCCTCGGGATGCGGGGTTGTTGACCCGGTGGCCGAGTTCCAGGCGATGCAGCCCACCCGATGTCAGGGCCCAGTTCGCGACGGTGGCCGCCGCACGGCCCGTCCAGCCACGCCCCCGCGCCGCGGGATGGGTCCAGTACCAGAACCAAGCGTTGCGGTTCCCGGAATCGACACTCAGGGCAACAAGCCCGAACAACAAATCACTTTCCCCGGCCATCGCGAATGGCAGATGTGAGGCATCAGGATCGAGCAGCCGCGCCACATAGGCTTCCGCCTCCAACGGATCGGTGACCCGTCCCTGCCGGGCCATGTCACCGGCCGACGTGAACGCCTCCAGAACTCGGGACGTGTCGCTGATCCGCAGTGGGCGAAGCCTCATCCCAGTCATCGGTTGCCCTCCGGGTAGTTCCACATCTTCTCGGTGCAGCAGACACCTCGGAGAAACTGAGAGTCCCGGGCGCGAACAACGACATCCCGGTAATCGGGTCTCATGGTATGCCCAGTTTCCCGAAAGCCGGGTCAGCCGATGCTGGCGCAGCGACCTACCGCCGCACCTCCCCGTGGCCACGCGCCGGGGCGTCCCGCATCGAAGGTGATGAGGGTCGCGAGCAGGCGATTGTTTTCATGACGGTCTGCCACGGACCGAGGCCGACCCCCTGCCCGACCGACCTTCCCTTCCCCTTTGTCACCCAGACAGGTACCATTCATCACATGATGAACTCATCACTTGATGAATCAGCTGTCTCCGCGTCCGGCCTCGTCGTCAGGCGCGGCCACAACGAGATCCTTCACGGGGTCTCCCTCTCCCTGCCCCGCGGTTCCGTCACGGGATTGCTGGGCCCCTCGGGCTGCGGGAAGACAACCCTGATGCGCACCCTCATGGGAGTGCAGCACATCACCGCGGGCTCGGCGACGCTGCTGGGCCTGCCGGCCGGACATCCGAGACTGCGCCGACGGGTGGCCTACACCTCACAGGCCGTGAGCATCTACACCGATGCGTCCCTGCTGGCCAACACCACTTACTTCGCACGCCTGCTGGGTGCCGGGCGCAACTCGGCGCGCCGGGCCATCGAAAAAGTGCATCTGGACGGCCTGGAACACCGCCGCATCGACCAGCTGTCCGGGGGTCAGGCCAGCAGGGCCTCCCTGGCCTGTGCGCTGGTGGGTGATCCGGAGGTGTTGATCCTCGACGAACCGACGGTGGGTCTGGATCCCCTGACCAGGCAGGCCTTGTGGGAATTGTTCCGCGACCTGGCCGGCCGGGGAACCACACTGCTGGTTTCCAGTCACGTCATGGACGAGGCGACCCGCTGCGATTCCGTGTTGTTCATGCGGGACGGACGGTTCCTGGCCCACGAACCCGTGGCAGCTCTCCAGCGCAGAACGGAAACCAGCACCCCCGAGGATGCTTTCATGGCCCTGATCGAGGAAGCGGCATGATGAGCACCAACGCCGTCGCACGATCGGTACCGTTCGCCACGGTGGCCCGGATCGCCGCGCAGTTGAAGGGCGACCCGCGTGCCATAGCCCTGATCCTCCTGATCCCGCCCCTGCTGTTGACCCTGCTCTACTACGTCTTCCACGATTTGCCGACACCACCCGGGCAATCCCGCGTCTTCGACACGACCGGCCCGATCATGCTGGCCGTGTTGCCGATGTTCATGATGTTCATCGTCACCTCGGTGATCATGCTCCGGGAGCGCGCCTCCGGGACCTTGGAGCGGATCTTCACCACTCCCCTGACGCGCTTGAACCTGCTGGTCTCCTACGCCTGCGTGTTCGGCCTGCTCGCGGTGCTGCAGAGCAGCATCCTGGTGGTCCTGCTGCTGGGTCCACTGGGAATCGAGCTGACCGGCCCGGCCTGGGCCCTGCTTCTGCTGTCCTTCCTGGGCGCAGTGATCGGGGTGGCCTTCGGCCTGCTGGCATCGGCCTTCGCCCGGACCGAGTTCCAGGCGGTGCAGTTCATGCCGGTCTTCATCGCCCCGCAGCTGTTTCTCTGTGGCCTGCTCGTCCCGAAGGAGCAGCTCCCGGACGTGCTGGAGGCCATCGCGAACTGGCTGCCGATGACATGGGCGGTCGATGTCGTGCGCGACGTGCTGGCCAATCCGGAGCTAGGCTCGGACAGCTGGTGGCGGTTCGCCGCCCTGGCCGGGGTGATCTTCGCCTCCCTGCTCATCGCCGCGGCCTCCATGCCGAGAAAGACGAGGTGATCGCTTGCCCGGGGGTTCGAAGTCGGAACGCACCAAACTGCGCATCCAGCAGGCGGCCGCGAAGCTGTTCGCATCCCGGTCCTTCGAGACGGTCAGCACCCGCGCCATCGCCAAGGAGGCCGGGGTCGACGCCGCCCTGATCCACCACTACTTCGGTTCGAAGGAGGGCCTGTTCCAGGCGGTGCTGAACGCCGCCATCCGCCCGGAACAGTTGGAGGCATTGGTCGTATCGGAATCACCCGATGACTGGGGACGGCAGCTGGTGCGCGCCGCCGACAAGGTCTGGACCTCACCCGCCGCCCCCGCCCTGAAGGCGGTGGTGCGGCGGGTCCTGGTGGGCCACGAGGGCGTGCTGCGAGAATTCGTCACACGCTCCCTGTTCAACAGATTCCTCTCCCACATCGAAGGCCCCGAACCGGAACGACGACTCCGGGCCTCCCTGATCGGATCCCAGATGTCAGGACTGGTGATCGCACGCCACATCGTCGGCATAGAACCGCTGGCAAGCCTTTCCACCGACGAAGTCGCCAACCTGATCGGGCCCGTGCTCCAGCACTACATCACGGGATCACTGCAACCTGGGAAAATCGTCGAGGGAGAAAACTGACTCCACGGGAACCTCGAAGAACCTGGCGATCCTGAGCGCCAGATGCAATGACGGCGAGTACTCGCCCCGTTCCAGGTAGCCGACGGTCTGGTAGTGGACGCCGAGCGCCTCGGCCAGCTCCCGGCGGCTCACCTTGCGATCTGCCCTCATGACGGCAATGCGATTGAAGACCCGCTCCTCCACCAAGTCATCCTCCCGCCAGGGAACGAATGTTGGTTTGCATGCGTGAAAGCCTACCGATGCTCTCCTTGCGGAAACCGCGACGCACCAGGGCCGCGGCAACCGGGAAGCCCACGAGAACCCAAGCGGTCAACACGCAGAAGGCCAGAAGCGGCTGGAACGAACCGCCCACCTCCCAGGCCGGATCGCCGACGAGTGCCCAGCGGGTCAGGTGCCCGGACCAGTAGAACGGGAGCGCCTGCTGGATGACCTGTACCCAGCCGGGAAGCGTCACCAGCGGTATGGCCGCCCCGCTGGTCCCGAGCAGCGCGAACACCAGCACGTAGGAGAGCATCTGCAGATTGGAACCGCGCGCCACCGCTCCGGACAGGAAACCGATGGGCGCCGCCGCCAGGGAGGCGACGATCGCCAGGCCGACGACGGGGATCAATTGCCCCCACCCGAGCGGGAAGCCGTTCAGCAGGAACATCCCGAGCACCAGGAGGATCACCTGGCTCACGACGAGTATCGCCGCGGTCGAGATGGTCTTGCCGATGGCCCACACCATCGGGCCGTGCGGCAGGACCCGGACGCGCAGCAGGGCACCCCCGACGCGGTCCATGTAGGTTTCCGCCCCCACCTGTATGACGATCATGCAGCTCCACGAGCCGACGAAACCAGCCACCGTGAGCGAGTCCGTTCCCGGGCCCCCGATCAGATTCAGCCGGGACAGCCAGAGGATCAACAGCGCCGGCAGGAACGCAGTGAAAATCCCCGCGCCGACGAATGCCGGTCGCAGGTCCCCACGGACCTGGACCAGAGCGGCGCGGAGAATCGCGAGGAACGTGGGATGGGTTGCGCGGGTCATTTCCCCTCCTTGGTCAGGGCCAGGTAGGCATCCTCGAGGTTGGGGCGGGTGATGGTGAGACCCGAGATGGCGTCGAGATCGAGGGTTTTGACGAACTCCTCGGGGGAGCTGGTCGCGTGGACGTGACGTTCACCCGCCTCGTGCCAGGTCACCTGGGCCGTGCCGGAGAACTGCTCACGCAGTTCGGTGACGGTGCCGTCCGCGAAGACCCGGCCCCGACCCATGATCACCACTCTCGACGCGAGCCTTTCGACCTCCGCCAGGTCGTGGCTGGTCATCAGCACGGTGGCGGCGTCATCGACACGCTCTAGGATGAGATCGTGCACCCGCGCCCTGGAGGCCGGGTCCAGACCCGCGGTCGGTTCATCGAGGATCAGCAGCTCCGGTTTCCCCAGGAGAACAGCGGCTAGGTCGATGGTCCGGCGCTGGCCTCCCGAGAGCCGTCCGAGCCGAACCTTGGCCTTGTCCTCCAGACCGACCATGCGCAGCACTTCAGCCACGGTTGAGCCGGACCGCCCTGATGTGGCCTGAATGGCGCGCACCCATTCGAGCTGGTCACACACCCGCCACCTGGTGTGATCGGACCAGCTCTGCTGGACGAGACCGATCCTGCCCCAGAACCCGGCATCCGCTTTCCCGGGATCCACGCCGAGCACCCGGATCGTTCCGGAATCGGGCGACAGGAAACCGAGCAGCAACTCGACGAGGGTGGTCTTACCCACCCCGTTGGGTCCCAGGAGGAACACGACCTCACCCGGCCGGATCCTGAGATCCACTCCCCGAAGCACCGGTAGGTTGCCGTAGGCGAACTCGACCTGTTCGACCACAATCACTTCAATCGCACCCTCTCTCAGTAGCGAAGACACCAGCTTTCATAGCAGGAATGCTACATATCATACTATGCCCATTCTGCCTTGGGTTCGCCCCTGACGCGACAGCCACCACGAGGACCATCCGGCACTGACCCCGGAAACCGGCAGAGCCTGCCCTCCGCGCTGTAACACCGCCGTTACGATGGCGGAAGATCTGGGCAATCTGGGCCCCGTAGGGTGGTCCCAGTTCACAAGACAACTGGAGGGTTCATGTTCACAAGCGCCGAGGAGCTCCTGGCCTTCGTCAAGGAGGAGGGCATCGAGACCATCGACTGCCGCTTCTGCGACCTGCCGGGCGTGATGCAGCACTTCACCGTCCCGGCCGGCTCCTTCGGCCCCGAGGTCTTCACCGAGGGCCTGAGTTTCGACGGTTCCTCGATCGCTGGTTTCCAGAAGATCCACGAATCGGACATGGCACTGCTCCCGGACCCGACCAGCGCCTTCGTCGACCCGTTCCGCAGGTCGAAGACCCTGAACGTCAACTTCTTCGTCCACGATCCCCTCACGAAGGAGCCCTACTCCCGCGACCCGCGCAACATCGCCCGCAAGGCCGAGGCCTACCTGATCTCCACGGGCATCGCGGAAACCGCCTTCTTCGCCCCCGAGGCCGAGTTCTACGTCTTCGACGACATCCGCTTCGACTCCACCCCCAACGCCTCCTACTACCACATCGATTCCGAGGCGGGGGCCTGGAACTCCGGTCGCGTGCAGGACGGCGGCAACCGGGGCTACAAGGTCAAGTACAAGGGCGGCTACTTCCCCGTAGCCCCCGTCGATCACTTCGGTGACCTGCGCGACGACATCGTCCGCCACATGGAGAACGCGGGCCTGGTGGTCGAACGCGCCCACCACGAGTGCGGCACCGCCGGTCAGGCCGAGATCAACTGGCGGTTCGACACCATGCTGAAATCCGCCGACGACGTGATGAAGTTCAAGTACCTCGTCAAGAACACCGCCTGGGAGGCCGGCAAGACCGCCACCTTCATGCCGAAACCGATCTTCGGGGACAACGGCTCCGGGATGCACGTCCACTCCTCGTTGTGGAGCGACGGGAAACCGTTGTTCTACGACGAGAACGGCTATGCGGGTCTGTCGGACATGGCCCGCTGGTACATCGGCGGCATCCTCAAGCACGCGCCCGCGTTGCTGGCCTTCACCAACCCGAGCGTCAACTCCTTTCACCGCTTGGTTCCCGGTTTCGAGGCCCCCGTCAACCTGGTGTACTCACAGCGCAACCGTTCCGCCTGCATCCGCATCCCGATCACCGGTTCCAACCCGAAGGCCAAGCGCATCGAGTTCCGCTGCCCGGATCCGTCGAGCAACCCCTACTTGGCCTTCGCCGCCATCCTGCTGGCAGGGCTCGACGGCGTCCAGAACCGCATCGAGCCCCCCGCCCCCATCGACAAGGACCTCTACGAGCTGCCCCCCGAGGAGCACGCCGAGGTCTCCACCGTGCCCGCCAGTCTGAGCGCGGTGCTGGATGCCCTGGAGGCGGATCACGAGTTCCTGCTGGCGGGAGACGTCTTCACCCCCGACCTGATCGCAACCTGGGTGGGGCTCAAGCGCGCGGAGATCCAGGCCATTGCCATTCGGCCGCATCCGCACGAATTCGAGCTCTACTACGCCCTTTGATCCCCCGAGAGCCGTAGGCTCATCGCCCATGAGAACCCGAACGTTTCGTCTCGTCACTCCAATCGCCCTGATCCTGTGCTGGCTGCTGGCAGGTGGGATCGGCGGGCCGTTCTTCGGGAAGGTCAGCGAGGTCGCGCGCAACGACCAGGCGAGTTTCCTTCCGACCAGCGCGGAGGCAACCGTCGTCGGGCAGAGGTATCGCGATTTCGTGGGCAACGATCAGATCCCCGCCATCGCCGTGTTCACCGGGGAGAATCCTCTGACGGAGCCCCAGAAACAGGCCGTGGCGGCCCTCGGGCAGGACCTGGGATCCGTGGAGGGCGTGGCCGCGGTTTCGCCGCCGATCACATCCGAGGATTCCTTGGCAGTCCAAGTTTTCGTAGGGGTGGACGCGACGGCGAACGTCTCCAGGACCGTCAACTCCGTCCGGGATGTGATCGCGGCACACGACCTCGCGGGATTGGACTTCCACGTCACGGGTCCGGCGGGCTTCACCAGCGACCTCTCGCGGGCCTTCAGCGGGATCGACGGCCTGCTGCTACTCGTGGCCCTCGGCCTGGTGCTGGTGATCCTGGTGGTCGTGTACCGCGCAGTACTCCTTCCGCTGGTGGTGTTGTTGACGAGCGTGTTCGCCCTTGCCGTCGCGCTCCTGACCAACTGGTGGCTGGCGAAATGGGAGGTGCTGACCCTCACGGGACAGACCCAGGGAATCCTCTTCATCCTGGTGATAGGCGCAGCCACGGACTACTCCCTGCTGTACACCGCACGCTACCTCGAGGAGCTGCGGCGCCACGAATCGAGGATGGAGGCCACCCGGGCCGCGCTGCGCGGTGTCCTGGAGCCGATCCTCGCCTCCGGCGGCACCGTGATCGCCGGGCTGCTGTGCCTGCTGTTCAGCGATCTGGGTTCCAATCGTTCCCTGGGGCCGGTGACCGCCATAGGCGTGGCCTTCGCGGTGCTCGCCTCCCTGACCCTGCTCCCGAGCCTCACCTACCTGCTGGGCCGGGCCTCCTACTGGCCCCGGGTGCCGCGTTTCGATCCCGACCGCACCGATGAGGAACAGACCCACACCGGCGTGTACGCGAGAACCGGCCGGTTCGTCTCGAGGCGTCCCCGTGCGGTGTGGATCGCCTGCGTCATCCTGTTGGGCATCGGCGCCGCTTTCGTTCCTGCCCTCAAGGCGGATGGAGTTCCCGTCAGCAGCTTCGTGCTGGGGGCCTCCGACGCCCGGACCGGCCAGGAGGCGTTGTCGCGTCACTTCCCGGGTGGGGCCGGTTCGCCCGTCTATGTCCTGGCGGCCGAGAACAACCTGCAATCGGTGGCGAACCAGTTGCTGGGCAACGACGGTGTGGCCTCCGTCAGCGTCGTCTCGAAGGCCTCACCTTCGGGCTCCGCGCCCGTCACGACGGCGGGAATCCAGCCCGTCGGACGACCGGGAACGCCGCCCCCGGCTCCCACTGTGGACGACGGCGAGGTCATGCTGCTGGCCACTCTGACCGCCGCCGCCGACAGCGACGAGGCAATCGAGACCGTGCGCGAGCTGCGGGCGGATCTGTCCGGGACCGCGCGCATCGGAGGTACCACCGCCACCGATCTGGACACCCGGACCACCACACAACACGACAGGGCCCTGATCATTCCGTTGGTGCTCGCGGTGATCCTGATCATCCTCGTCCTGCTGTTGCGCAGCCTGCTGGCCCCCGTGCTGCTGGTGGCGACCACGGCCCTCAGCTTCGAGACCGCAATGGGGGTGGCTGCCGTCGTGTTCAACCATGTCCTGAACCTTCCGGGAGCCGATCCGTCGGTACCGCTGTACGGGTTCGTCTTCCTGGTGGCCCTGGGTATCGACTACAACATCTTCCTCATGACCCGGGTGCGTGAGGAGGCACTGGAGCACGGAACACGCGAGGGCATGTTGCGTGGGCTGGCGGTCACGGGCGGGGTCATCACCTCGGCCGGCCTGGTGCTGGCGGCGACCTTCGCCGCTCTGGCCGTCCTCCCGATCCTGTTCCTGTTGCAGATCGCTTTCATCGTCTCCTTCGGGGTGCTGCTGGACACCTTCGTCGTGCGTACCCTGCTGGTCCCCGCCCTGATCCAGGACATCGGCCCCATGGTGTGGTGGCCGTCCCGGGTGCTCAGGAACCGGCCCTGACCAGCCCCTTCACAGAATCTGCCCGTTTCAGTCCGATACGACCCACGGATCATTTCTGTTTCCACCCGTTTACAGCTTGACTCTTCCCGTTTCTGCCCGTATTCTTCCGATATCGGCTTTGAAACCCACTCGAAGCCACACATTCAGACATCGGAGTCAGAAAGGGTGATTCGCATGTCCCTACCGGATGCGCGTGTCAACAAGAACCTCGAAGGCAGTGGCTTCCGTGCCCGCATCCAGCGCTTCGGAGGCCACCTGGCGGGGATGATCATGCCCAACATCGGTGCATTCATAGCCTGGGGTCTGCTCACCGCCCTCTTCATACCGAAGGGGTGGGCACCCAACGAGACCTTGGCCACCATGGTGACCCCGATCATCACCTACCTGCTTCCTATCCTCATCGGCTACACGGGCGGCCGGATGGTCCACGGGCAACGCGGCGCGGTCATCGGGGCCTTGGCGACGATGGGCGTGATCGTCGGCAGCGACACCCCCATGTTCCTGGGCGCCATGGTCATGGGGCCGCTCGCCGCTTGGGTCCTCAAGCAGTTCGACCGGGCGGTCCACGGCCGGGTGGCGAGCGGGTTCGAGATGCTCGTGGACAACTTCTCCCTCGGCATCATCGGCATGATCATGGCCATTCTGGCCCGCCTCGGGATCGGTCCCGTCGTCGGTTTCCTGGTCAACCTGCTCGGTCAGGGGGTCCAGATCCTGGTGGACAACGGCCTGCTGCCGCTGGCCTCCATCGTCGTGGAACCCGCGAAAGTGCTGTTCCTGAACAACGCCATCAACCACGGTGTCCTGTCCCCGCTGGGTGCGGCGCAGGCGCAGGAAGTGGGACAGTCCATCCTGTTCATGGTGGAATCGAACCCTGGACCCGGCCTGGGAGTCCTGCTGGCGGTGTGGTTCTTCGGCCAGAAAGCGTTGCGCAGCACCGCTCCCGGCGCCGTCATCATCCACTTCTTCGGTGGCATCCACGAGATCTACTTCCCCTACGTTCTCGCCAAGCCGGTTCTCATCGTCGCCTCGATCGCGGGTGGTGTGAGCGGGCTGCTCGTCGGCAGCATCGCGGGCGCCGGTCTCGTCGGCCCGGCCTCTCCCGGCAGCATCATCGCCTACCTGGCGGTCACGCCCCGCGGCGGATACGTTGCGGTGCTGTCCGCGGTGATCGCCGCCACGGTGGTCAGTTTCCTGGTCGCTTCCCTGCTGCTCGGTTTCGGGCGGGGCAGGAAGGCCGAGGCGCCCGGGACCTCGGCCGATGCCGGGGAATCCGCGCCAGAGCATGCGGCCGAACCCCGAATCCCGTCCGATGCCACAAAATCCCCTGCCGAGGAAACCGGGGCCCCGGCCACCGGCACCCGCGTGCTCAACGGCCGCGACGTGAAAAAGCTGGTCATCGCCTGTGACGCAGGGATGGGCTCCAGCGTCATGGTGGCCAGTTCCATGAAGAAACGCCTGGCACCCCACGGTGTCGAGGTGTCCCACTCCCCCGTCAACGAGGTCAGCCCGGATACCGAATTGATCATGTGCCAGTCGGGCCTGGCCGATCGGGCCCGCAACATCGCCCCCAACGCCGTCATCATCACCTTCGAACAGTTCCTCGGCGACCCGGCCTTCGCCCGCGTCGAGAACGCCATCAAATCAGGAGAGAACCTTGTCTGAAATCCTGTCCCGCGAAACCATCCGCCTCGGATTGACCGCCACCGACAAAACCGATGCCATCACGCAGTGCGGTTCCCTGCTTGTCGCCGTCGGCGCCGTGACCCAGCCTTACGCCGATGCCATGTTCGAACGCGAACACCAGGTGCCCACCTACCTCGGAGAAGGGGTCGCGATCCCCCACGGCACCAACGAATCACGGGAGCACATCCAGCGCACCTGCCTCGGCTTCCTGCAATTCCCGGGTGGGGTGGACTGGGACGGCGAACGGGTGTTCGTCTGCATCCCGATCGCGAGCCGCGGTGAGGAACACGTCGAGATCCTCGGCGAACTCGCCGAGGTGCTGATGGATCCCGACGCCGCCGCCCAGCTGCGCATCACCACCGACCCCGACAACGTCCTGCGCCTGCTCGGCGCCTTCGGAAAGGAGAACTGAATGCTCGCCCTGCGTTTCTACGCCCCTGAGGACCTGCGCCTGGAGGACGTGCCGGAACCCACCTGCGGAACAGACGAGGTGAAGATCCGGGTGAAGAACTGCTCGACCTGTGGAACCGACGTGAAGATCCGCAAGAACGGGCACCAGAACCTGACCCCGCCCCGCATCATCGGACACGAGATCGCGGGTGAGGTGGTGGAGGTCGGTTCCGGGGTCGCCGGCGACTGGAAACCCGGCGACCGGGTCCAGGTCATAGCCGCGGTTCCCTGCGGGAAGTGCCACGAGTGCCGGAAGGGATGGATGGCCGTCTGCCAGAACCAGACCTCCGTTGGCTACCAGTACGACGGAGGTTTTGCCGAGTACATGATCGTTCCCCGCGAGGTGTTGGCGGTCGACGGCATGAACCGCATCCCCGACGGGGTCGGTTTCGCAGAGGCTTCCGCGGCCGAGCCCTTCGCCTGCGCCATCAACGCCCAGGAGCAGCTCGGAATCGAGCCGGGTGATGACGTGGTGATCTTCGGTGCCGGCCCCATCGGTTGCATGCACGTGCGCATCGCCCGCGGAGTCCACGGGGCCGGGCGCATCATCCTGGTCGACATCAATTCCGAACGGTTGAAGATGTCGGCCGATGCGGTGCAGCCGGATGTCGTGATCAACGCGTCCGAGGTGAACATCGTCGAGGAAATCCTGAAACTCACCGGCGGACGAGGCGCGGACGTGGTCATCACCGCCACCCCCGCGAACATCACCCAGGAACAGGCGGTCTCGATGGCGGCCCGCAACGGGAGGATCAGCTTCTTCGGCGGGCTTCCCAAGACAAACCCGACCATCACGCTGGACTCCAACCTCGTCCACTACCGGCAGCTGCACATTCACGGCGCCAACGGTTCGGCACCTGAGCACAACCGCCGGGCCTTGGATTACATTGCCAGTGGTGAGGTACCCGTGGCCGACCTCATCACCCGCCGCATCAGGCTCCGCGACGTGATGGACGCATTCGGAATCGTCGAGCGCGGTGAGGCCATCAAGGTCACCGTGGAACCCTGACAGGAGCTCTGATGAACGCCACCGCCCCGACCTCCCGGATCCGGTACGCCGCCGAGAGGCAGGAAGCCATCGTCGACGCAGCCCATACCCAGGGGCGCGTGGACGTCACGGAGATCTCGGAGCGGCTCGGCGTCACCCCCGAAACCGTGAGGCGTGATCTCACCGTTCTCGAACAGCGGGGGCTGGTGAGGCGCGTCCACGGCGGGGCCCTGCCCGTGGCCCAAACCGACCGCGAGCCAAGCATCCTGCAGCGCCTCGGGATCGGGGCGGGTGAAAAGCAACGCATCGCCGAACGGGCGTTGGCGGAGCTGCCCGGCCAGGGCACCATCCTGCTGGATTCCGGCACCACCACCCTGGCGCTGGCCCGGCTGCTGACAAACGACCTGGGGTTGGCGGTGGTGACCAACTCGGTGGCCATAGCGGCCGTGCTCTCGGACCACCCCGATCTCCAGTTGCACCTGCTGGGGGGGCAGGTCAGAACCCGCACCGGGGCCGCGGTGGGGTCCTGGGTGGAACGGGCTCTGAGCGGGACGTGCATAGACGTCGCTTTTCTGGGCACCAACGGTTTCAGCCTGGACCGGGGCATGACCACCCCGGACCTGGCGGAGGCCGATGCGAAGCGGGCCATGGTCGCGGCCTCCCGGCGCCGAATCGTGCTGGCGGACGCCAGCAAGGCCGGTCTGAGCCATTTCCAGCGCTTCGCCAACGTCGAGGAGGTCTCGCTCCTCATCACCGATTCCCGCCTCGACGACGAAACCACCGAGGCATTCGACAACGCAGGCATGGAGGTGGCCCGCGCATGATCGTTACCCTGACACCGAACCCGAGCATCGACCGCACCGTGCTTGTGGAGAACCTGCTGCCGGGCGAGGTGAACCGAGCCGTCAGCAGCCGCATCGACCCGGGGGGCAAGGGGGTGAACGTGGCCCACGCCCTGATCCGCAACGGCCATCCCGCCCGTGCCGTGCTGCCGTTGGGCGGCCCGGACGGTGAACTGCTGGCCCGCCTGCTACAAAACGCCGGGGTTCCCTTCGACGCCGTCCCCATCGCGGGGACAACGCGGACGAACATAGCCATCGTCGATCCCGCGGGGGTCACCACCAAGGTGAACGAACCCGGGCCCGAGTTGTCCCCCGACGAGGTGGAGCGGCTCGGGAAAGCCGTGGACGGGGCAACCGGCCCCGTGGTTCTGTGCGGCAGCCTACCGCCGGGCACGGACGAGGCGTTCCTCGCGGGGATGATCGCCCGGCACCCCGGCAGGGTCGCCGTCGACACATCGGGAGCCCCGCTGGCCGCCGCCGTGGCGGCCAAACCCTGGCTGATCAAACCCAACCGGGAGGAACTCTCCGAACTGACCGGCCGAGAACTTCCCACCCTGAGAGCCGTGGTCGATTCCGCCCGCGAACTGATAGCGAGCGGAATCGGAGTGGTCGTGGTGAGCCTGGGCTCCGACGGTGCCCTGTGGGTGGACTCCGATGACATCCACCACGCCAGGGCCACCGTCACCGAACCACGTTCCACGGTGGGTGCCGGTGACTGCCTGCTGGCCGGGGTTCTCAGTGCCCTCACCGCGGGGGGCGACCCGGCAACCGCCCTGGGCCGAGGAGTCGCGTGGGGGGCGGCCGCGGTGGCCCTGCCCGGCAGCGCCGTGCCGGGCCCCGAGGAGATCGGGGCCGTGACGGTCACGAGCACTCCCGAACCAGACCTGAACACCGTGCTCACCGACTGAGTACGGGCAATCCGAACACAGACAAGGAAAACCCATGACCACCCGCACCGCAATCATCGCCTCCTCCGTCGGCCTTCACGCCCGCCCGGCGAGCCTGTTCGTCCAGAAGGTCACCCGCTCCGGGTTGCCCGTGACCATTTCCCGTCCCGGCGGGAAACCCGTCAACGCGGCATCGATGCTGGCGGTGATGTCCCTGGGCGTCAAGTGCGGGGAGGAGGTCGAACTCTCCTGCGACGCGGAGAACGGCGACGCCTTCCTCGACGAACTCGTGGCCTTCCTCGCCGTCGATCACGACGCGAAGGGATGACCAACACCATGCGCACCCTGACCGGAATCGGAGTCTCCCCCGGCAGCGCCATCGGCCCGGTGGCCGTCGTCCAGCCACCCCAGCCCCTGCCCGCGACCGAACCCTGCTCGGCGGATCCACAACAGGACCTGACAAGGGTTGCGGATAGCCTGTCCGTCGTCGCGGATGATCTCGACGCCAAGGCGGCAAAACTGGAAGGGGACGCCGCGGAAATGGTTGCCGCCGCCGCCATGATCGCCCGCGACCCTGGACTGATCGAGGCCGTCGAACAGAACCTCGACGGCCACACCGGCCCCGCTCATGCGCTGCAGACCGCGGTCGCCGGCTATGCGGAGCAGTTCGAGGCCCTCGGCGGATATTTCGCCGAGCGGGTCGCTGACCTGCGCGACGTCGGGATGCGGGCGGAGGCCGTTCTCCTGGGCCGCCCGGTTCCGGGGGTTCCCGAGCTCACGGAACCGAGCATCGTGGTGGCCGAGGACCTGGCTCCCGCGGAAACCGCCATGCTTTCCCCGGACCTGGTGCTGGGCATCATCACTTCTGGGGGAGGCAGGACGAGTCACACCGCGATCCTCGCGGCGCAGCGCGGCCTGCCTGCCGCCGTCCAAGTGGCCGGGGCGCTCGAGATCCCCGACGGAACCACCGTTGCCCTCGACGGCGAGTCCGGGACCGTGGTGCTGGATCCCGACGAGACCGTGAAGACGAAACTACGGGCCCGAAGCGAACGCCTGGCGCAGCTCAACGAACTGACCTCGCCGGGCAGCACCTCCGACGGGCACCCGGTGGCGCTGCTGGCAAACATAGGGGACGTCAACGACGCCCGTGCCGCCGCGCTCACGGCCGCCGAAGGGGTTGGCCTGTTCCGCACCGAGTTCGTGTTCCTGGACGCCCAGAACGCGCCCGGCGTGGCGGAGCAGGCGGACCTGTACGAAGCGGTACTGACGCCTTTCGGGACCCGCCCCGTCACGGTACGCACCCTCGATGCCGGGGCCGACAAACCACTCGCGTTCGCGGATCTGGGGCCGGAACCCAACCCCGCGCTGGGCCGCCGAGGCTACCGCCTGATGGAGGAACGCCCCGACCTGTTGAGAGACCAACTCGCCGCACTGGCGGAGGCGCAGCACCGCACCGGGGCGAGCGTGAAGGTGATGGCCCCCATGATCGCCACTGCGGATCAGGCACGGGCCTTCGCGGAAACCGCCCACGAAGCGGGGCTGCCTGTGGCGGGCATCATGATCGAGGTGCCGTCCGCCGCGCTGCGTTCCCGCCACCTCCTCGCCACCTGTGATTTCGCGAGCATCGGCACCAATGACCTGTCGCAGTACACCATGGCCGCTGACCGGATGGTCGGGGAACTCGCGGACCTCCTGGACCCGTTCCAGCCCGCGGTGATCGACCTGGTGGCGGCGGCCTGCGAAGGCGGCCGGATCAATGAGAGTCCCGTGGGGGTCTGCGGCGAGTCGGCAGGTGACCCGCTGATGGCCCTGGTGCTGACCGGCCTGGGAGTCTCCTCGCTCTCCATGTCACCAAAACGGATGCCCCTGGTCCGGTTCGCCCTCGGCCTGCACGAGCTGGCCACCTGCCGCGCCATGGCGGAAGCCGCCAGGGCCTGCGCGGACGCTGCCGAGGCGCGGGCGGGCGTCGCCGATCTGGCCCACCCGGAGCTGCGTGAACTGCTCAGCGTCTGAGGGGCCACGTCAGCGGGACCGTTCCGGTACCGCAAAACCCCACGGACCTCGCACACGAGTCGCCGTGAAACCAGGTTTCACGGCGACTCGTGTGCGGCACTGGTCCTGCTGATTTCGTCGTTCCTTCTCCCGGGAGCCCCTCAGCCCACTTCCAGGACCGTGTTCTCGGGGGCAACCTCGATGATCCCAACTCGGGCGAGAAACTCCCCCATCCGGGTGAAGTCATCCCGCTCGACCTTCACCGAGGCCTTTCCGTCCGTCCCCAACCAGAATTTACTGGTGGCCTCGAGGACCGCTTCCGCCTGTTTCCGCTGGGCTTCCTCCGCGAGGGCGGGGACCTGGGCCTCGGTGGCCCTGAGCGCCAGTTCGGGGTTGTTCAGGATCCGGTTCTCTGCCTCGAGAACGGCCTGCGCGATCAGTTTGAGCTGTTCGACGGGAAGGACACCCTCCCGGGTGACCAGCCCGGGACCGACCAGGTTCGGTTTGCCCTTGTCGACCACGTTGAGCTGGTTGTAGGGGAACCCCGCGGCCTTCAACTGAACGGCCTCATTGTTGCTGAACCCCACGACGGCATCCGTCTTGCCGGTGGTCAGTGCTGCTACCTGTGTCCACCCGATCTCGGTGATGCCCACCTGGTCCTCTCCGAGACCTGCGCGGTCCAGCGCGGCGAGGGTTGTGTACCAACCTGCTCCGTACCGCCCCTGCACCCCTAGGGTTTTCCCGGCGAGACCGGAAAGATCCGCGATGTCACCGGCGCCGAGGATCACCCCCGGGTACTGCCGGTAGCAGGTGGCGAAGGTGCGCAGTTCAGGCATTCCCCCTGCGGCCGAGACCACGGCTTCGTCACTGGATGCGAACACCACCTGCTCTTCTCCCGCCGCCAGCGCGGTGAACAAGCCCTCCTGGGTTCCGTGGTGCCTGAGGGTCAGGCTGATTCCGGCGTCCTTGAAGAGTCCCTCGGATTCGGCTACGTAGAAGGGGCTGAACTGGATATTCGGAATGTAGGTGAGCCCCACGGTGATGGTCGTCCCGTTCGTGGTGGTGTTCTGTTGCCCCGCCTGCCCGCCACAGGCGACCAGGGTCGTCCCGCCGAGGGCGGCGACACCGAGGAGGAAAGAGCGACGGTTCGGTTTCATAGGTGTTCTCCTTGCAGGTTTCGGTTGGCGACGCGTTCGACGAGACCCATCAGGGACACGAGAACGGCTGCGATGATCGCCAGTAGGGCCAGGACAGTGAAAACCCCGACGGTGTCCACCGCCTGCTGGGACTGGGTGAGCAGGACTCCGAGCCCCTGTCCGCCCATGACGAATTCACCGACGATCGCGCCGGTCATGGACAGCACCACTCCCCCACGCACCCCGGCCAGGACGGCAGGAGCGGCCATCGGAGCCTCGACGTGGACGAGGCGCCGCCAAGCTCCCGCCCCGTCGAGCCAAGCGGTCTCGATCACGCGCATGTCCAGGCCACGCAATCCCACGACGGTGGTGGTGACCATGGGGAAGAACGCGATCACCGAGCAGAGGACTGCGACGGGAATGGTGCCGTACCCGATCCACAGCACCAGCAGCGGTGCGACGGCCACGAGCGGAACCGTCTGGGAAAAGGCTATGAAGGGTTCGGCTACGGCCGCGAGCAGCCGTGAGTGGGCGATCGTGAATCCCAGCGGCAGGGCGACGGCAATGGACAGGGCGGATCCGAGAAGCGCCGCCACCAGGGTTGGTTCGACGTAGCGCCATGCGATTCCGGAACCCACCCAGCGGGCGGCACGAGAGACCACGGCCACCGGGTCCGGGAGCAATACCGCAGGGGTGACCCGGGTGAGCAGCCACCAGGTGAGCAGCGCCACCAGCACGGCCACGAGGGGGGGCAGGACACGCGCTACGAGTGAAACCGGCCGGGTGCGGGCGGGATAGGCGGACCACAGCCCGGCCCGGGCGACGAGCCGGCCACGTCGCGTTTGCTGCTCGGTCAAGAAAACCCCGGTCCTTCCTCGGCCCGGGGTGCACGCACAGCGCCCACACCCCTGCCGGTGTGGACCGTCGACGCGCTCCTCCCATCCAGACTTTCACTGTCGGTCCCGGAGTTTCACCGGATCAACCTGTTGGCCCGTTCAAACTGGGCCGCGAGGGTCGCGGACTGTCACCGCCGGTTCGGACTTTCACCGACCCCGGATGCGTCGGCAACACCCTATCCCATCCCGGACAGGGCCGCGAGCTCACTCCTCGGGCATCTCGTCCCAGAACACCCGGTTGACCACCCTTGACGCGCGTCGCATGACCCGGATCGTGTCGTCGACGAGCCTGGAGCGCTGACCCGGGCCGTATCCAGCCAGTTCGGCGACGGCCGACTGCTCCCGGTAGTCGACGGGCAGGGCATCGCCGGGCCGGCCACGCACCAGCATGATGGCGTTGCGCACCCGGCTGACGTGCAACCATCCCTCTCTCAGGTCGGTGGCCTGTTTGGCGGTCAGCAACTCGAGTCCCTCCGCCGCGTCAATGGCTTGGAGAGTGGAGGACGTGCGCAACGCAGGCCGGGCCCCGGCGTGCTGCAGCTGGAGCAGTTGCACGGCCCACTCCACATCCGACAGACCACCTGATCCGAGCTTGAGGTGACGCTCTTTGTCCATGCCCCGGGGAATGCGTTCGGTCTCCATTCGCGACTTCAACCGGCGGATCTCCGCCACCTGTGCGGTGGTGAGGCCCCCGTCCGGGTATCGCAGCCCGTCCAACTCCCCGAGTACGGCGGATGCCAGTTCCTGTTCCCCCGCCGCGGGGCGGGCCCGCAACAGGGCCTGCGCCTCCCAGACGGAGGACCACTTCGCGTAGTAGGTGAGGTAGGAGGAAACGGTTCGCACGAGCGGTCCGCCCTTCCCCTCGGGACGCAGACCGGTGTCCACCACCATCGCCGGATCGGGTCCGGGATTTCCGACGAGATCGCACGCCAGGCGGACAAGCCTGGTGGCCGCCGCCTGCTCCTCGGGTCCGGAACCGTCGGGAATGACGAACATCGCGTCGGTGTCGGAGGCGTAACCGAGTTCGTATCCGCTCCAACGCCCCATGCCGATCACCCCAACGGGCGGTGCCTCCACCTCCCGACGGGCGAGTTCGAGCGCCGCATCCAGGGTTGCTCCCGCAAGATCGCTGAGCGCCAGCCCCACCGTGGTGACGTCCGCGGCTCCCAGCACGTCGGCCAGCGCTATCCGGCACAGCTCGGAGCGGCGCAACGCCCGGACCGACGCCACCGCGGCGGCTTTGTCCGAGGCACGCCCGATGTCCCGGCTCATGGACCGGGAGAGCAGTTCACGCGGCCGGAGTTCCAGATTCTCACTGCTGGCGAGCATCTGCACCATCTCAGGAGCCCGCATCAGCAGATTGACCACGTAGCGGCTGGAGGACGCGATGCGTGCCAGTCGCTGAGCCATCCATCCCTCGTCACGCAGCGCCCGCAGGTACCAGGAGCTGGTTCCCAGCGCCTCGGAGAGCTGCCGGAAGGCGAGCAGGCCGTAATCGGGATTCGGGCCCTCCGCGAACCAGCCCAGCATGGCGGGCATGAGCTGCCGCTGGATCTCGACCGCCCTGGTCGAGCCGTTCGTCAGGGCCTGGATGTGTCCCAGAGCGGCGTGGGCGTCCTCGAAACCGAGCACCCGCAGGCGTTCCTGGGCCGCATCCGTCGAAAGCCGCAGCTCCGCCGTGGGAATGGCGGAGACCGCATCGAGCAGTGGGGAGAAGAAAATACGTTGCTGCAGTTTCTCCACCGCACGGGTGCTGCCACGCCACATGTCCCTGACCTCGTCGGGAGTTCTACCAGTGGTGCGGGCCAGATGAACCCAGCCCGGTTCGTCATCCGGCACCAGGTGGGTGCGACGCAATCTGCGGAGCTGAACCCGGTGTTCCAGCACCCGCTGGACCCGGTAGGCCCTGGCCATGTCGGCGCCATCATCTCGGCCGATGTAGCCGAAGGCGACCAGGGCACGCAACGCCTCGAAGGTGCCGCGGGCACGCACCCGTTCGTCTCCCCTGCCGTGGACGAGCTGCAGAAGCTGCACGGTGAACTCAGTGTCCCGCAGCCCCCCGACACCGAGTTTGATTTCCCGGTCAGCCTCCTTGGCGGGGATCAGGGAGATGACCCGGTTCCTCATGGCACGCACGTCCGGCAGGAATCCCGGACGCTGCGCCGCCTCCCACACAAGCGGGGACACCATGTCACAGAAGGCCTGCCCCAGCTCCCGGTCCCCCGCCGCGGGACGCGCCTTCAGGAGGGCCTGGAACTCCCAGTTCTTCGCCCACTTTCCGTAGTAGGTGGCGCAGGAAGCGAGGCTGCGCACCAGGGGACCGGCATTGCCCTCGGGGCGCAGGGCGGCGTCGACCGGCCATATGGTGCCCTCAGATGTGTGTGCCGAACAGATCCGGGCCATGGCGGCAACGACCCTCGCCCCCACCCTCATGGCCTCCTCATGATCAACCCCCTCGGCGGGTTCGGCGATGTGGATCACGTCGACGTCCGAGATGTAGTTGAGTTCCTCGGCCCCGGCCTTCCCCATTGTCACCACTGCGATCCGTACCGAGGAGGATCCGGGCACTTCGGCCCGCGCGCACTCGAGGGCGCATTCGAGGATCGCATCGGCCAGGTGACTCAGTTCGGAGGCGATGTCATCGACCAGGGCCATGGGGTCCTCGCTGGCCAGGTCCCTGGCCGCCACCTGCACCAGAGCGGCGTGGTTCGCCCGGCGAAGCAGGTTCGTGTCAATCTGTCCGGAGTCGTTCACGGCACGCGCCCGGATGTAGTCCCGCCAGCCTGCTCTCCGCGGCCCGGGTTCGGATGCGAGTACCTCGAGCTCCATGGGATTCTTCACCAGGAACCGCGCGAGCACGGAGGACCCCCCAAGCACGAGCAACACCCGGGCCAGCCATCCCGGGTCAGCCGCTATTCGTGGGAGCAGGGCGGGCTCCCGTTCCCCGATGCCCGCCATGCACTCCAGAGCCTGGTCCCGGTCGGCGGCCCGGGTGAACGCCTGCAGGGGCACCGGCGGTTCGGTTCCCAGCCGTGCACACCAGTCCTGCCACACCCGCGCGGCGTTGCTGGGGGACTCGAAACCTCGCCGCGCGAACTCACCAACCTTGGTGCTGACCCTGTTCACGTTTCCACCCTAACGGCCCGCGCCACACCGGTTTCCGTTGACGTGGCATTTAGGATTGCCGCATGTTCAGCGCTGACGAGAAGACCATCGCAGAGTTGCGGGATCTCCGCGAATGCCTGGCCGCCATTGACCCCGCCGAGGCCACCGTCCTGGGCCTGGCGCTCGAGGGCGAACTGAGCCGACGCACCCCGGACCTGACACGGGTGCTGCTGCGCGCCGCGGATTCCGCGGGGAAACACGGCCTGGCCCTGGGCCGGACCTTGACGGCCGCATGTTGCCGTGCTTTCTGCGCACGGCTGGGCGATCTCCATCCGGGTGCCGCAATCGAGGTGCGGGTCCCGCCCTGGGCCGCGGTTCAGGTGAGTTTCGGGGACGGCCCGAAACACACCCGGGGGACGCCCCCGAACGTGGTGGAGATGGAACCCTCCGCCCTCCTGGGCCTGGCCACCGGGCAGCTCTGCTGGGCAGAGGCCGAAGTGAAGGTGTCAGGTTCCCAAGCGGAGCGGGTGGCTGCGGCGTTTCCCCTCACAGCACCCTGATGTGCCGTGCGATCTCCCACGGGGTTACCTGCCTGCGGTAGGCCTCGAACTCGGCGCGTTTGTTCCGCATGAAGTAGTCGAAGACGTGCTCCCCGAGCGTCTCCGCCGCGAGTTCCGAACCCTCCATCACCCGCAGCGCCCCGTCGAGGCTGCGCGGCAGGGATTTGATCCCCATCGACCGGCGTTCTTTCTCGGTCAGTCGCCAGACGGCGTCCTCGGTTTCCTCCGGCAACGGGTATTCGTTCTCGATCCCCGCCAGCCCGGCGTTCAGCATGAGCGCGAAGGCCAGATAGGGATTGCAGGCCGGATCCGGGGCGCGGTACTCGATGCGGGCCGAACTCGCCTTGCCCGGCGAGAACTGAGGCACCCGGATCAGCGCGGATCGGTTGGCACGGCCCCAGCAGGCGCAGGTGGGTGCCTCCGAACCTCCCATGAGGCGTTTGTAGGAGTTGACCCACTGGTTGGTCACGGCGGTGATCTCCGGAGCGTGTCTCAGCAGCCCCGCGACGAACTGCCGGGCCGTCTTCGACAACCGGTACTCGTCGGCGCCGTCGTGGAAGATGTTGGTGTCCCCCTCGAACAGCGACATGTGGGTGTGCATGCCGGATCCGGCGTGTTCCGTGAAGGGTTTCGGCATGAACGTCGCGTGGATGCCCTGGGAGACGGCCACCTCCCGGATAACGACTCGGAAGGTCATGATGTTGTCCGCCATGGTCAGGGCATCCGCGTAGCGGAGGTCGATCTCGTGCTGCCCGGGTGATCCCTCGTGGTGGCTGAACTCCACGGAGATCCCCATCTGCTCCAGCATAGTGATGGCGTCGCGCCTGAAATCGGTTCCGTCGCCGAGGGTGGTGTGGTCGAAGTAGCCGCCGTCGTCGAGAGGGACCGGCGGGTTGAGTTGACCGAGCAGGAAGAACTCGATCTCCGGGTGGATGTAGAAGGTGAACCCCATGTCGGCGGCCTTCTTCAGCGCTCGTTTCAGCACGTGCCGGGGATCCGCGAAACTCGGGGTTCCGTCAGGCAGCTGGATGTCGCACAGCATCCTGGCCGTGCCGCGTTCCGTCTGCCGCCACGGCAGCACCTGGAAGGTCGACGGGTCCGGATGGACGACCATGTCGGATTCGTAGACCCGGGCAAATCCCTCGATGGCCGAGCCGTCGAAACCGACCCCCTCCGCTATGGCACCCTCGACCTCGGCAGGGGCGATGGCCACCGACTTCAACGACCCCAGCACGTCGGTGAACCAGAGACGTACGAAACGAATGTCCCGTTCTTCCATCGAGCGCAGCACGAACTCTGTCTGCCTGTCCATGGCACTAGTGTGCCGCAGTCCGAGCCGGTTCAGGCGCTGAACCCGGCCGGAAACCCCGAAAGGTCATGTTCAGGTGAGCCCCCATAATGGGTTTCATGGCAACGCCCGGCTGGTACCCCGACCCTGATGGTTCCGACACCCCCCGCTACTGGAACGGCGAGGACTGGGAGGAATCCTCCCGGGGAAGGACCAACACTCGTTCCGCGACCCGGAGCAACGCCTGGATTCTCGGTGTGGGTGCGCTCACGCTGCTGATCGTGGTTTCCGTGATCCTCTGGCAACCCTGGAAGAGCAACCCCTGGAGCTCCCCCACGGACAACAACTCGTCCCGCCCAACCGGCCGTCAGTGGGATGAGACCGCACCTTCCGAGTCCCCGACCTCCCCCCAACCATCCGATGGCCGAGGCCGCCCCACAGCGTGCCCGATAGCCCAGAACCCCTCCACCCCGGCCCCGCAGGACAACTGGTTCTCCTCCGGGGGCATCAGGTACCAAGGGGTTCCCGGCTGGAGGACCAGTAAGGCAAGCTACATCGACTTCGCCTCGGAACGCTCCGGCCAAGACGACCATGTGACGGAATCCTGGGTGTCCGTGACCGCGATCGGGCAGCTGTCGAAGACGGACTACAGCGCCGACACCAGGATCGCGGCCAAACAACTGATCAGCTGCCTGTCGACCTCCTACTACTACAAATACCTGGATCGGGTCGAGTCACTGGAGGACAAGTCCTTCCGCACCGCCGACGGAGTAGAAGGATGGCTGATCAGAGCAAACTTCTGGAACAAACCCGGCCACTACACCGTACTCGGCGACGAAGTGGTGGTGGTCATCCTCGACCAGGGAGCCCCCAACACCATCACCCTCTTCCACACTCAGGCGCCCATCGGCGACTCCGCCCGGCAGGAGATGGTCAAGAAGAGCCTGGATTCCCTGGGCCGAGGCTGAAACGCTGATGATGGAACTCCCCCCTCGCCGACTTTCCACGCAGTATCTAACATGGACCCCATGGCTGCTCCCCCCGGCTGGTATCCGGATCCCCAGAACCCCCATCGCAAACGCTACTGGGACGGCATCCGCTGGACGGTGCACGTGCAGAATCCACCCACCCACCAGACGGCATCATCGGCCACACCACCCGACCCACAGCCCGTTCAACCGCAGGTGCGATCCGAGCAGTCCGGCTACCCGCAGCCCCAGGCTCAACCGGTTTCGGCGTCCTTCCCCCCCAAGAAGTCCCGGAACGTCGTGCTGTGGATGGCAACGGGGATGGTCATCACCCTGTTCATCGTGGGCGGGCTGCTGTTCCTGTTGAACAACCGGTCGCAGCCCACGAGCCAGCCGAGCCCCTCCGCCTCGCAGGACGGAGCGTCCCCGACCGCGAGTGCCTCGGGAAGTTCTGACGCGGGCATCAAGGTGGGTTATGCAGTGCGTGGAGAGAGCAACTGCCCGACAACGGCAAATGACGCCCAGGGGGTGCTGACCGATGGGCGCATCACCTCCCCGGGAGGCCTCAGCTACCCGGAGATCCAGGGTTTCTCTCCCTCGCCGATCAACTACGGTTTCATCCACCAGTCGAACACAATGACGAAAACCTATTCGGGCCAGGAGGGGCAGGCCGTGGTCACCGTCGGCACCCTGAAGACCGAGGATGGCTTCGGCGAGGCCACCAGCAGCGCACTCCGGGTCGTTCGATGTGTGATAAGCAACCCGAAGTTCTACAGCAACAACCCGACGGCCGAGGTGACCCAGATCACGGAGAACAAGGATGACGGGACCGTGGTGCTCCAGGTCCACGTCCCCACCGAGGGCAGGACCGGAAGCGCGGGAGACAGGCTTGCCGTGGCGATCTACCCGGAGAAGTCGCGCAAACAGGTGGTTCTTTCGCTCGTCCCCCAGGACGATTCCTCGGCCCTGGAAGCCGTCAACACCGCTCTGGCCGGGCTCAGCCTGAATTCGTAACACACCTAGTCACCCCAGAAACGGCGACTGCTCGAGACCTACGATGAAGAACATGTCAACACCAGGTTGGTACCCGGATCCGCGTGACGATGGTCAGGAGCGGTTCTGGAGCGGCACCGAGTGGACGGCGCAGGTGAGACCGACGGAGACCCTGTCAGGTGCCAGAGTGCATTCCGTGATGGTTCCGCCACCGTCCCCCAGGCGGAGCAACACGGTTCTGTGGGGCGTGTTGACGCTGGTTCTGGCTTTGCTGGGCGGGGGCAGCTGGTGGTTGTCGACGGCCGTCGGCCCGGCTCCCGCCACGAGTCCTTCAGCAACCGGGCCGGTCCCGCACCCGCCCGCCAGCCGTTTCCCCACAGGACACGGACACGATCACGAGTCCTCTGCCGCCCCGTCTTCCCCAGCCGCGACACAGGATCCGGGATCCCTGAAGGTCGGCGACGTTCTCCGCGGCACCCCGGACTGCCCGAACACGGCCACGGATTCAACCGGCGCGCTCGGCGAGGACGGACGCATCACGTCCGCGGGCGGGTTGAGTTTTCCCGCCATAGCAGGATTCACCCCAACCAAGCTGGACTACGGGTTCATCCACCAGGCCAACACCGTCGTGAAACGCTACCCGGAGAGCAACAACCTGATGGCTGCGGTGGCCGTTGGAACCCTCGAGACCTCCGAAGGATTCACGGAGGTCATTCCCGCCGCTGCGCGCGTCGTCAGCTGCCTGCTGGGACGTAGTGTCTTCCACCAGCCCGGCACCATGGCCGAGATCGTCGAAATCAACCACGACCCCAGGGCCGCAGCCGTGTGGCTGAACACGAGGATCCAGATAAGCGGGATCGCAGGGGTGAACACCAACAACATCTCGGTGTTCACCCATCTCGCAGACAACGGGATCATGCATGTGGCGCTGGTCGTCGAACCGGATCACGACCCGGAGGGTGATACCGCGATCTGGACGGCCATCGAGGACCTGCGGCTGCCCTGACGACCGGTCTGCTGAATCCACGATTCGGTCGCTACACTGTGGCCGCGTGAGTCCAGTAACCCCATTCCAGGTCACCCCCCGCCTGGAGGTTCCGGCAGCAATCAACCGGCCTCCGTACGTCGGAAAACGAGCCCCAAAACGCTACGAGGGCGATGATGTCCAGCCGCCGGAGATCATCGAGGCGATGCGGGAGGCCGGGGCCATCGCATGCGAGGCCATGCACGAGGCCGGCAAAGCAGTACGACCCGGGGTCACCACCGATGAACTGGATCGCATAGTCCACACCTACATCCTGGATCACGGCGCCTACCCGTCGACCCTCGGTTATCGGGGTTTCCCGAAATCCTGCTGCACATCGGTGAACGAGGTGATCTGCCACGGCATCCCCGATCTGCGCCCCCTCGAGGACGGCGACATCGTGAAGATCGACGTGACCGCCTTCAAGAACGGGGTTCACGGCGACAACTGCTACACCTTCCTCTGCGGCGACGTGGACGAGGAGTCACGGCTTCTCACGCAACGCACCCAGGAGGCCATGAACCGCGCCATCAAAGCGGTCAAACCGGGACGTCCCACCTCGGTGATCGGGCGCGTGATCGAGTCCTACGCGAAACGATTCGGCTACGGAGTGGTGCGCGAGTACACCGGGCACGGCGTCCACACCGCCTTCCACTCTGGGCTGGTGATCCTCCACTACGACGAGCCCCGCTATTCCACCAGGATCCGTCCCGGGATGACCTTCACCATCGAGCCGATGCTGACCCTGGGTTCCCCCGAATCCGAGGTCTGGAAGGACGACTGGACTGTCGTCACCCTCGACGGCTCCCGCTGCGCCCAGTTCGAGCAGACCCTGGTGGTGACCGAGACCGGGGCTGAGATCATCACGGTTCCCCGCAGCTGACCACCCGGGTCAGTCGTCCTGGCCTCTCCGGAAGGTGTGCACGAGCTGAGCCACTCCCGCCAGTCCCAGAAGAATCCCGGTCGCGATCAGGAGGAGAGGCGGGGCGTCCTTGAGCAAGGAGGGCGTCTTGGTGCCGTATTCGCTCTGCACCTTGCCCGCGCTGATTCCCATGAGGGTCAGCAGAATCCCGGCACAGACCTGAGCAGCGCCCACCAGCGCTCGATAAACCCTGCCGGCATCCCATCTGCCGGGGTCCCCGCGCTCCCTCCTGTAATCTTCCGCATCGAATCCAAACGATCCGGAAGGCTGGCTGGGGGGTATGGGTGGCAACAAGGTCATGTTCTCTCCAAGGCCAGCGCCCAGGGCGACGGTCACACAGCTTCCAGTAACGCTAGTGCACGCATCCCGGCGAAACCAAGGTGTTCACGCTCCTCGAAAACAGGCTGCCCGCCACGACGACGAGTGCGAAAAAGACGGTTCCGTAAACCTGACGTGCCCCATAGCCCGACCTTTCGGGGACGAGCCGGCCTGTAAGCCGGATTTTGTCTGACGGTGACCATCCATCTGAGGCCCGCCGTTGCCGGTGGGCTCCTGCAACCTACCCGGAAACCTCGCGCGAGCAGCGCTCAGACGGTTTCCGCGGCCAGCGGACTGGCCTTCTTGGTCTTGCTCCGGGTGGGGTTTACCGAGCTGCGCCGGTCACCCGGCGCACTGGTGGTCTCTTACACCACCGTTTCACCCTTACCCGGCCGTTGGGCCGGGCGGTCTGTTCTCTGTGGCACTGTCCCGCGGGTCACCCCGGGTGGGTGTTACCCACCACCCTGCTCTGCGGAGTCCGGACTTTCCTCAGCCCGGTTACCCGGGCCGCGATCACCCGGCCGACTCGTCCGGGCAGCAAGTCTAGCTTCCCCAACGGCCTCAAACGGCATGGGAGAACACCGTCCTGCCCTCGCTGAGATCCACCTCGTCCAACCGCACCCGAACCGCCCGGCCGGGTTCACGGCCCTCCGCGGGCAGTTTCGCCTCCACCGCCGGGTCTGCGATCTGAAAGGTTCCCATCCCGGACCTCGGATTGACATCGATTAGGACCGCGTCGAAAACCTCTCCCACCCGCTTTTGCAGGACCAGCGCCTCAGCCAAGTCCACCACCGCGTGTTCCCAGGAACGGGCTCGCCGGTTACTGGCCGCCATCAGCTCCGGCAGCCCGGCGAGGTTCTCACGCACCCACCCGGGAACCGGTTCTCCCTGCCCGATGCTCACGCAGATTTCGGACGCGAAACGATCCACCAGCCGCCGCAGGGGCGCGGTGACGTGGCTGTAGCGGGCCGCCAGGGCGGAATGTCCCAAGTCGTCGCCGGGCAGCGAGCCGTCGAAACTTCGGTAACCGGCGCCCCGGAACAGCGAGGTGCAGCGGGCCAGCACCGCGAGCTCCGCGGGTTCCCCCGGTTCCAGCCCCCGGACGAAATCCGGGTACGACTGCGCGACGGGCCAGTCGACGCCTAGGGCCCCGGCGCTGAGGCGGAGGCGATCGATCGCCTCAGGAGTGGCAGCCGGTAGGGTTCTCAGGATCCCGACCGCTGCGCCCACCATGAGTTCCGCGGCGGCCATGCCGGTCAGGAGCGAGACCTGGGCGTTGTGCCTCTCCACCGGTAGCGGGGAGCGAAACCTCGTCAACCAGGTTCCGTTCTCCGCGACGATCTCCTGTCCGGGCAGGTTGAGGGAAACACCCCCGCGTTCGGCCTCGAGGCGCTGCCGTAGTTCACCGACGACGGGCAGCAGTGCGACGCTCGGGTGCGCCCGGCCAGCGTCCGCGTCCGCCTGGACCTCCTCGTAGGAGAGTTTCGCGTGCGAACAGACCAGGGCCCGCTCGACACCCACCCTGGTGGGCACCCCGTCAGCGTCCAGGTCGTGGGTCCACAGCACCGCCGGACGGGGTCTGCCGTCGGCCAGCAGCGATCCGATCCCCTCCGAGAAGGAATCGGGATACAGCGGCACCTTGGCCCCGGGCGCGTACAGCGTCTCCCCGCGTCGCATTGCCTCGGCCTCCAGCGCGGATCCCGGTCTCACCCACGCCGCGACATCCGCGATGGCGTAGTGAACCCGGTATCCCGACCCGTTCCGTTCGATCCGGATTGCCTGGTCCAGGTCCTTGGATGCGGCGGGATCAACCGTGACGAGTTCCACGGCGGTCCGGTCGGCATGCCCCGGGAAACCTGGCGGGTCGTCCCGGAGGCCATCCACCTCCTCGAGCACCTTCCCGGGAAAATCGGCAGGCACGTCCAGCCTGCCTCGCAGCAGAGCGAGTCCCTCTGAGAGAGCGTGGGGAATCCCCGGTGAGACCCTGAGTTCGGGGCTCGGCATCAAAGGCCCGAATCAGCTGTCCGGACGAGAATCCGGTCACACTCGACGCACCGGAGCACCTCGTTCTGCGGGGCCTTGCGGTACGTGTCGAGGTCCGAGACGGTGAGTTCCAGCTGACATCCGCTGCACCGGCCGCGATGCAGTTTGGCTGCCCCGAGGCCGCTGTGCGCGCGGATCTTCTCGTAGAGGGTCAGCAGCGGAGCGGGCACCTTCTTTGCCTCGGAGGCCCTGCTGGAGGCGATGACCTTCGCCTCACCGCTCAACCTGCCCACCTCGGCGTCGCGGGCGGCGACGTCGGCGCGCAGTTCGTCCTCGACGTTCTTCTTGCGGGCGGCCAGCTCGTCGCGTTCCGCGGCAGCCTCCTCGAGCTGTCCCATCAGGTCGAGCTCGGCGTCCTCCAGTTCGGTTATCCGCCGTTTGATGCGTTCCACCTCCTCCACGAGTCCGCGTAGCACCTTCGGGTCCGTGACGGAACCGTCATCCACCCTCCGGTTCTCCCTTTCCAGCCGGGCCCGCACCGGCGTCAGGTCGGATTCCGCCCGGTGAACCGAGAGCTCCAGGTCCTGGGCGCGGGTGGTGGCAGCCACCAGATCGTCGGTGATCGCCTGCCGGGTGGTCATCAATTCAGCGATGCGGGCGTGCTGCGGCAGGGTCTTGGCGGTGTGTTGCAAACGCCCGATCTCTGAGTCGAGTTCAGCCAGGGTCAGTAGGTGTTGCTGGTCAGCGGGGTCTGCGAGCATGCGTTTCCTTCCAACGTTCTGGAACGTAAATCTACCGGGAATTAAACTCATGACCCATGAGTGCAGAGCAGGTAGACAGCCACGAGGCGAAAGATCGCGCAGACAACCGGAAGTCCCCGTACTCGGAGGCCTTCAAGAAGTTCATCGTCTCGGGCTGGGCGCCCTACTCAGAGGTTCCTCCCGAGCGACTGGCGGCCGCCGACTGGACCCCCGCCCGCTGGGCCTCCCTGCGCGAAGCCTTCCCCGGCGCGACCCTCGTGATTCCTGCCGGGTCGTACAAGGTGCGTTCCAACGACTGCGACTACCGGTTCCGCCCCCATTCCACCTTCGCCTGGGTGACGGGGCTGGGTGAGGACCGGGAACCCGATGCGGTTGCCGTGGTCTCCCCCACCGGTGTCTGCCTGTACTTCCGGCCCCGCTGTCCCAGGACGGACGAGGAGTTCTACGCCTCCAGCCGGTATGGGGAGATGTGGGTCGGCCAGCGCGACTCACTGGAGGAAATGGCCGCCCGGGTAGGTTTCCCCTGCCGGGACCTGCGTCAGCTGAGGGACGAACTTTCCGGGGTCGTCGGCCTGCGGGTGGTTCGCGAGGCCGATCCGGGAATCACCGCCATGGTCGATGAGCTTCGTGGCGGCCAGGCGCAGGACGCGGACGCGGAGCTGTTCCGCACGCTCTCCGAACTGCGCCTGGTCAAGGACGACTTCGAGGTCGGCGAGTTGCGCCGCGCCTGCGATGCCACCCGGGTGGGTTTCGAGGCGGTTGCCCGCGAACTCCCGAACGCCGTGGCAGGCGGTCGTGGCGAACGCTGGGTGGAGGGGGTCTTCGGCCTGCACGCCCGCCACCTGGGCAACAACGTCGGCTACGACACCATCTCCGCGGGCGGTGATCACGCCAACACCCTCCATTGGATTCGCAACGACGGCGACATCCTGAACGGCGACCTGCTGCTGTTGGACGCCGGGGTCGAGGTCAACTCGCTTTACACGGCGGACGTGACCCGCACGCTGCCGGTCAACGGCCGCTACACCGACGCGCAACGCCGCGTCTACGAGGTGGTGCTGGCGGCCCAGGAGGCCGGTATCGCGGCCTGCCGGGCGGGCAACGGTTTCCTGGATCCGCACCGCGCGGCGATCCGGGTGATCTCGGAGTTCCTGGCAGAGATCGGTGTGCTGCCCTGCTCGGTCGAGGAAACCCTCGCCGACGACGGCGGTTATCACCGACGCTGGATGGTGCACGGAACATCGCACCACCTCGGTCTGGACGTCCACGACTGTGCCGCCGCCCGCAGGGAGAGGTACCGCGACGCGGAGTTGCTGCCGGGCATGGTGATCACGGTGGAACCGGGCCTCTACTTCAAGTCGACCGATCTTCTCGTGCCCGAGGAGTACCGCGGCATCGGGGTGCGCATCGAGGACGACATCCTCATCACCGAGGGCGACCCCGAGAACCTGTCGGCCTCGCTGCCCCGCGCGAGCAGGGACGTGGAGGCCTGGCTGGCCCGTCTGAAGGGCTGACCGCCGACCGCCCCGCCTCGGTGGAACCATCTCCCATCGAGGCGGGCCCTTCTCCTGCTCGGATCCGTTCAGCGTCAGTCGTCCGGGAGTTCCGTCCTTGCCTGACGGGTCACCCGGTCCATGAAAGCGCGCAGCAGATTCGCCGTGGTGTCCGGCGCGGCCACCGTGACCTGGTGGGCCGCCTCCGGGATCACGGACAGCTGGGCGCCGGGCACGCTGGCCGCGACCAGTTCCTGGTTCGCGATCGGCGTGGAGCTGTCGCGTTCCCCGGCGATGAGGAGCAGCGGGCAGCGGATGTCCCTCAGGTCGGCGCGCAGGTCGTGATGCGCCAGGCAGCGGCAGAGCTGCGCGTATGAGTGGTCGTCCGCCGCGGCCAGGCCCTCCATGATGGTGGTCGTGACGCGGGGATTGGCCGCCTTGAAGGCCGGGGTGAACCAGCGTTTCGAGGTTTCCTCCAGCAGCTGCTGGGTGCCGGAGGTCTCAACAAGTTCGGCGCGCTCGAACCATCGGTCGGGTTCCCCCACGGTGGCCGCCGAGCACAGCACCGCGACCCCGGCCAGTTCATCGGCGTGATCACGTGCTAGGTGCAGGCCGGTGGCACCTCCTATGGAGAGCCCCGCGAAGAACACGGGAAGCTCGCCGACCTGCTCCCGGACCTCGTGGACAACGTCCATGATGGCCGAGGCAACCACGTCCAGGGTTGGTTCGTCCTCGTCATTCCAGACCTCGCTCAGCGCATGGCCGGGGTAGTCGACGAACACCACCAGGGCGTCGCTCGTCAAAAGCTCCGCCACCTTCGCCCACTGGTGTGAGCAGTTCCCGCCGATGCTGGGGGCCACCACGAGGATGCGGCCGGCGCGGCTGGCGGGGTTGTACAGATCCCAGGTCAAGTCCATACCAGAAACCCTACTCAGTTGATCCCTGTCGCCCTGTGCCCGGGCCACTTGGCGAGCAGTTCGCGCGCCTCGGCCGCCGCCTTGTGCTCACACAGCACCTCGTAGCCGGTTGCCACCACCTGCCGCATCGACTCGAAGTCTCGTCGCCCGCCGCTCAGTGCATAGGCCAGGGCAGCGGAGAGCATGCCGAAGCTGACACCGAGCCCGAGCCCGGCCAGGATCAGCGACAGGAAGGTGTTTTCGCTCTGCATGAACAGGTAGAACATCAAACCCACGACTATCCCGGTGCCGAAGCCGGAGATGGCTCCCTGGATCAGGACTGAACTCCAGGTGCGTCTGCCCGTCACTCGTTCCACGGATTTCAGGTTGGTTCCCACGATCATCAGGTTCGCCACCGCGAACTTCGAATCGGACAGGAAATCGACCGCCGCCTGCGCCTCCTCGTAGGTGCCGTAGCTTCCGACGCGTTGAGGATAGTCCAGCTCGAACAACCTGCTGGTGGAAACAATCGGGGTGAACCGTCGGGTTGGAACGGCGGGGGTCATCTTGGCTCCTGGTCAGTGTCCGGCAAGCACTTGCGCGTTGTTCAAGTGTAGATTCATGCCCATGAGCGCCAAGGAGTCCGCGGTTTTCATCTCCCGCTTGGTCGGTCTTCCCGTGGTCGACGCGGCGGGCGATCAGGTGGGTCGTGTCAAGGACGTGGTCTTCCACCTGCGAACCGGTACCCTGGCACCCCGGGTGCGTGGCCTGGTGGTCGAATTGTTCGCCCGACAACGGATCTTCGTGCCCATGATCCGGGTGCACAACATAACAGTCAACCAGGTTGCCATCCTCGGTCAGGTCGACACCCGCCGCTTCAAGAAGCGCGAAACGGAATGGCTGGTGGCCACCGACCTGTTCGACCGTCCCGTTCCCCGCGACGTCCCGACCCGGATCTACGACGTCTCGATGATCCAGGTGCGCAACCGCGAGTGGGAACTGTTCCAGATCGCCATCACGAGCCGCACCAGGGTCAGCCGTTTCGGTTTCGGGGGCCGCCGCGTCACCGACATCATTCAGTGGAACCAGGTTCCGGACCTGGTGCTGGCGACGGGTCGTTCCCCGGAACACCTGGTGGCGAAGTTCTCGGACATGAAACCGGCCGACATCGCACAGGAACTCCACGACCTCGACCCGGACAGACTGGTGGAAGTCATCAAGGCCCTTGACGACGAGACCCTGGCGGAGGCCCTCGAGGAACTACCCGGGGACGAACAGATCCAGCTGATCTCGAAACTGGAGACCAACCGCGCCGCCGATGTGTTGGCGGAAATGGATCCCGACGACGCCGCGGACCTCATCAAAGACCTCCCCGAGGCGGTCGCGGAGGACCTGCTCGAGCACATGGAACCGGAGGATGCTTCCGACGTGCGCCGGCTGCTGGTCTACGGCGAGTTCACCGCGGGCGGCATGATGACCCCCGAGCCGGTGGTGCTGGGAACGGACGCAACCGTGGCGGAGGCCCTGGCCCGCATCCGCGAGGAACAGCTGACCCCGGCCCTGGCCTCCATGGTGTTCGTCACCCGCCCCCCGCTGGAGACCCCGTCGGGCCGCTACGTGGGAGCGGTCCACTTCCAGCAGCTGCTGCGGGCCGCCCCCACCCTGATGGTGGCAACGATGATGGATCACAACCTGGAGCCCTTGAGTCCCGACTCACCCCTGGCGCAGGTCTCGCGTTTCTTCGCCACCTACAATCTGGTGGTGGCGCCCGTGGTGGATTCCGACGGGGCGCTCGTCGGGGCGGTGACCGTGGATGACGTCCTCGACCACATGTTGCCCGACGACTGGCGTGGAACCCAGATGGACGAGCCCGTGGAGGTGAGCCATGGCTGAGCGCAGCCCCCTGTCGGAACCGCGGTCGAGGCGGCGCCGGCTGCTGCCGAAGGTCACTCTCGACTCGGAGGCCTTCGGCGAGTTCGCGGAGGCCGCCGCCCGTTTCATGGGGACCGGCAAGTTCATCGCCTACATGACGGTTTTCGTCGGGGCGTGGGTGATCTTCAACGTGGTCGGCATCTACGGTTTTTCCTGGGATCCCTACCCGTTCATCCTGCTGAACCTGTTCTTCTCGACGCAGGCCTCCTACTCGGCCCCACTGATCCTGCTGGCCCAGAACCGGCAGGAGGTGCGGGACAAGCTGAGTCTCGACGAGGACCGCCGCCTGGCGGCCCAGTCGCGGGCCGACATGGACTTCCTGGCCCGCGAGATCGCCGCCATCCGGATGCACCTGGGGGAACTGGCAACCCGCGACTTCGTCCGTTCCGAGCTGCGTTCCGAACTGCGTGAACTCACGGAACGCCTGGAACAGGCCGTCAACGAGAAAAGGGAGGAACCATGAGCGAACCCCAGCAGATCAGCTGGTATTCCGTGGTGCTGCTCGCGGGGCACCTGGTGATGGCGGGAGTGGCGACCTGGTCACTGTGGGTGCTCGGTTCGGGCCTCTGGGTCGGGGCCGGGGCAGTCCTGCTACTGCTGATCGCCTACGGTTTCCTGTGGCGGTTCCGGATGGCACCAGCCGCGCAGAACCGCTTCACCTACCGGCAACGACTGACCGTGCACCTGATTCTGGGGCCCGCCGTCGTGGTGCTGGCCGTTCTCACATCCATCTGGTTGCCCGCCCTGGTGGGGGTCAGCTTGGCCCTGCTCGGGGACGCCCTGGCCTCCCGAGCCGACTCGAAGGGGCTGGAAACCGACTGAACTGTGCGGGAGTATGGAGGGGTGACGAATGAGAACCCTCTTCTTCCTCTGGTCCGAGCTGCACTGCACACCGTGGAGGATCCCGAAATTCGCCGCCCGATAACCGAGTTGGGCATGGTCGATGAGTTGACGGCCGACGATGAAGGCCAGCTCTTCATCCGGGTTTTGTTGACCGTTCCCGGGTGTCCGATGCGCGCCGAGATAACCAAGCGTGTGACCGAGGCCGTGGAAACCGTAGAGGGCGTCAAGGGCGTGCACGTCGAACTGGGAGTGATGGACGACGAGCAACGATCCGCGATGCGGCAGGTGCTGCGCGGCGGTCAACCGGAACGCGAGATCCCGTTCGCCAAACCGGGAAATCTGACGAAGGTCATCGCGGTCGCTTCCGGCAAGGGTGGGGTAGGAAAGTCCTCGGTGACGGTGAACCTGGCCCTGGCCCTCGCCAAGGCCGGTCGCGATGTCGCAATCCTCGACGCCGACATCTACGGCCATTCCATCCCCGACATGCTGGGTTTGGGTGATTCCCGCCCGACGGTCGTCGACGACATGATCCTGCCGGTCCCGGCCGCGGAGGGGCTGAAGGTGATCTCGGTGGGCATGCTGAAGCCGTCCCGTGATCAGGTGGTTGCCTGGCGCGGCCCCATTCTGGACCGGGCCCTCACACAGCTGCTGGCCGATGTCTTCTGGGGTGATGTGGATTTCCTGCTTCTCGATCTCCCCCCGGGCACGGGCGATGTCGCGATGAGCCTGGGCCAGAAGATCCCGAACTCCGAGGTGCTGGTCGTAACCACCCCGCAGCTCGCCGCCTCCGAGGTTTCCGAACGGGCCGGCACCATGGCCCACATCCTCAAACAGAGGGTGCTGGGTGTGGTTGAGAACATGAGCTGGCTGGAGTTCACGGCCCCCGACACCGGGAAGTCCTACCGAATTGAGCTGTTCGGATCCGGAGGCGGCACCCTGGTGGCGGAAGCGCTGAGCGAGCGGCTCGGATACGACGTGCCGCTGCTGGCGCAGGTTCCCTTCGACGAGGCGCTCCTGGCGGGTGGGGACAGGGGCGAGCCCATCGTGCTCAGCGCCCCGGACCATCCGGCCGCACAAGCCCTGTTGAACTTGGGTGAGGACCTGGCAAATCGCAGCAGGAACCTGCTGGGGCGGATGCTGCCCGTCAGCCCGGTGTGATCAGGTTGCCTCCGGGTCGTAGGGGACGGCCAAGGGCTTCGGCGGTGGGGTTTCGGTAACCGCATCCGGCTGGTCGTGCCTCACCGCCGTGGCGGTCGTCACGCCGGTGGCGGCGGCCTTCGCGGCTCTGCCCGTGTCGGAGATCTCACGTTTGGCCTCCTCAATGGCCGCGATCTCCTCGCGCATGTGCTTGGCGACGAACCGTTTGGGGTTGAGGTCCTCGATCTTGAGATCGGAATACTCGGGGCCGAGTTCCTGGCGCAGCTGCGTCTGGGCGTTGTTCGCGATCCCCCGGAGCGCCACGAACACCCGGGCCGCCTTCCGCGCGAACGCGGGAAGCTTCTCGGGACCGAACATGACGACGCCGAGTACCAGAAGAAGAATCAGCTCGGTGGCGTCGATGTTGAACACACGCTCAGGCTACCCGCGGCCGGGCGTTCAACCAATCCCAACCAGCCGTCCCAGGCCACTTCCCATGCGTTCCAGCAGGCCGTACTTGTTCTCCTGCGGCTTCGGCAGGGCCTTGCACGCCTCCGCCATCAGCGCCCGCGGACCGTTGGTCGCCACGGAGACCACGCCGTCGCCCACCTGCCAGGCGGAAACTTGAGGCAGTCCGGGCGAGTCGTCGGAAACCCGGATCCCACCTGCCAGCACACCCGGGGTCCACGAGACGCTCAGGGTACGCACACCGTCGGAGTAGACCAACCGTTGGTAGACGTTCTGTCCCTCGCCAGAACTGGCGTGGGCCACCAGGGGAAGACCTCCCAGTTCCAGCGGACACTCAGGCAGGCCAACGCACCACCCGGAGGTGTTGGCGCTGGAGACGGATTCCATCGGGTAGGGCTGGGTGGAATCCGTGGCCAGCTGCGCAGTCCCGATGTTTATGCTGACGAATCCGAAAACCAGCGTAGGGCGTCCCGTCGTGTCGTAGCGCTCGACCCACAACGGAAGCCCCGTGTCGTCATCGAGCCACCAGCGCGCCACGAGATGCCCGTCGCCGCGGGCCTCGACCACGGATGCGCTGCGTCCGGCCACCGTGTCCGAGCTCTGGTAGGTGTAGAACTGCCAGCCGGTTTCGGCAAGGGATGAACAGCAACCCATCGTGGGGACGAACCAGGAGAGGAAACGTTCCCCGGTTCCGTCCAGGACCGCCAGAGTGGCTCCTTCTCCCGCGACGACGTCGACCTCCACGTCGTTCGGCCGGTGGACACCGTCGCCGTCCATCAACCAGACCCGCTGTCGCCCGGAGTAGGTGATGCTCTGGCCGTTGTTGCCGAGCCGGATCATCGCGTTGTTCTCGTCGATCGGGACGGCCTGGCCGAGATCGAAGGCTCGGGGACTGAGCTGCGTTGCTACACCGGGCCTGGCGCCCCGTTCGCGCGCCCACTGCACGGCACCAACTCCCTGTCCGACGCTGATGGTGGTCAGCGCCAGCGAGTACTGTTCGCGCGCCGCCCTGACCGGATCACCCACGACCGCGGGTTCCTTCGCAAGCGCCAGGGAGAGCATCATCAACGTCGCCAGCGCCACGGTGGCGGCCATGCCTCCGCGGATCAGGCGTCCACCGCGGCTGTGACGACGCGGCCCGTCCCCGGCCAGGTAAAGCGGCTGGTCGCACTCGTTTCCCGCAATGCCCTGGAGCCTTTCGGCCAAGGTTTCGGGCAGGGTGGCGGCGGCCCGGCAGGAGTTCAGCCTGGAACGCACCCGCCGTAGCTCGTCGACGGCGGCGGAGCATTCCGGGCACCGTACCAGGTGCTCACTGACCTGGTTGACGCGGCGTTCGGGCAGGGTCTGATCGACGAACCCGGAAAGGTCGTCCTCGTAGCGGCGGCAGTCGTTTCCCCGCACCTCCTATGACACCCCGAGATATCGGGCATGGTCCTCGCTCGGCGCGCGATGGGCGAGCGCGTCACGCAGCTGGGCGCGTCCCCGGGCGATCCGGCTGCGCACGGTACCGAGTTTGATGCCCAGCACCTCCGAGATCTCCTCGTAGCTCATTCCCTCGATGTCGCAGAGCACAACGGCGACGCGCTGCTCGGGCTTCAGGGCCGCCAAGGCATTCGCCACGTCGGCGTCCAGGGCCCCGTCCGCGTGGAGTTCCTCAGGGCTGCGGTCCTGTCCCCAGACGTGTTCCGGTGCCGAGCTCAGGGCATCCATGCGGATCCGTTGTCTGCGTCGCGCGGAGTCCAGGAACAGGTTGGTGGTGATGCGATGCAGCCAGCCCTCGAGGGTGCCGGGTTGGAAGTTGTGGATCGATTTGAACACCCGGACGAACACATCCTGGGTGAGGTCTTCGGCGTCGTGGCGATTGCCGGTGAGCCGGTAGGCCAGGCGGTAGACCTGCGCCGAGTGGTCCCGGACCAGTTCCGCCCAGGTGGGCGCAACCCAGTCCGGCTCGTTTGGCCTCGCTTTGTTGCGGAACACGCCTCGCCTCTCCATGGGAAACAATCTGGCACCTCATCCTGTGAGGAACCTGTGTGTGTGAAGCGTTCCACGCCTCTCACACAACCTTCAACGCACGGTGATGAGGCTTTGTTCCAACGGGTTTCTGCCGCCGGGCGAGGTCTTCAGGTTCCTGTGAGTTTTCCGGGAAAACGCTCAGAGTTGGGTGTCCAGAATCCCCAGGAAACGTTCGAGGACCTCCGGGGCGACCGTTCCCATGGGAGGGCGGCACCTCCCGACGTCGAAACCGCGGCGGTTCAGGGCCGCCTTGACCATCATCGTTCCCTGGGTGGCGAACACCCCCCGGAAGACCGGCAGCAGCTGGGCGTTGAGCTGCCGCGCCTGTTCGAGGTTCCCTGCGACGAACGCGTCGATGAGCGCGCGGACCTGGAGGCCCGAGAAGTGCGTGGACGTCCCAACCACCCCTGCCCCACCAACGGCCAGCAACGGCAGCAGGTAGGCGTCGTCGCCCGCGTAGTAGGTCAGCGTGGTGTTGGCGATCACGACCGAGGACGAGCAGATATCCGCCTTGGCGTCCTTGACCGCCGCGATCCTGGGATGGTCCGCCAGGCGCAGCAGCGACGCCTCTGGAATCGGGATACCCGTGCGATGCGGGATGTCGTAGAGCATGAGGGGGAGTTCGGTGGCGTCGGCAACGGCGAGGAAGTGAGCTTCGAGCGCATCAACGGGAGGGCGCGAGTAGTAGGGGGTCACCACCAGCAGCCCGTCGGCACCGGCCTCCGCGGCCTGTCCCGCGAGTTCGATCGTGTGGCGCGTGTCGAAGGTGCCGACCCCGGCCACCACCGAGGCGCGGTCCCCAACCGCCTCGACCACCGCCTTGAGCAGTTCCTGTTTCTCCTCATCGCTGGTGGTGGGGGACTCCCCGGTGGTTCCGTTGATCACCAGGCCGTCGTGTCCCTGTCCATCCACCAGGTGCCGGGCCAACCGGGCCGCCTCGGCGAGGTTCACGCGCCCGTCCGACCCGAACGGGGTGATCATGGCGGTCAGCAGCCGCCCGAAAATGGGCTGTTCCGGACTTGCAGGCATGGTTCAGGCCTCCTCGAAAGTGACGAGCGATTCCTCGTCGTGGATGTTTTCCTGCCCGGTCATCGCCGACGACGCCAAGCCGGATCCAAGTGATGCGACGGCATCGGCACCCCCCACACGCCGACCGGTCGCGACGACCAACTGCTGCGCGCCGCCCGGGTTGTCGGCGTAGGCCACATGACTCATGCGGTTCAGGATAGAGCCTCCACGGATAAGGGCATCGAACTGGGTAGAGTTGCCGTGTGACTCACATAGCTGATTCTCCCATCCCGGCGCCGACGGCGGAGAGCTGGAGCTTCGCCGAGGCCCACTCCCCCATCGCCGATGGTCTTCAGCAGGCCCGGGTGGAGGCGGTTCAGGCCGGGCTCACCCCGGTCAGTCAGGGTGTGGCCTCCGCCCTCACCGTACTGGCCAAGGCCGTGAATGCGCGAACCGTGGTCGAGATCGGTACCGCGCTGGGCACCTCCGCCCTGCCCCTGCTCGCCGGGATGACCTCCGACGGAGTGCTGACCAGCATTGACTCCGAGGCCGACAATCAGCTGCCTGCACGGTCCTTCCTCAACGCCGCGGGCTATCCGCCGTCCCGTTGCCGGCTGATCGCAGGCGCTCCCCTGGAAATCCTCCCGAAGCTGCGGGACGGCGCCTATGACATCGTATTCATCAACGGCGACAAACTGGAGTACGTCGAGTACGTGGCCGCCGCCCTGCGCCTGCTGCGCCCGGGCGGTCTCCTGATCATCCACGACGTGCTCTGGTACAACACCGTCGCCGATCCCGGCCGGGAGGGCGACGAAACCATCATCATCCGCGAGGCCCTCGACGCGGTGAGGGCCGCCGACAGCTACACCACCACTCTGCTCACGGTGGGCAACGGCCTGCTGGTGGCGGTCAAGGACTGAGAAACCACCAGCGGGCGAACGATGGCCGCCTGGGTGGATGGAGTCCACCAGCAGGCGGCCATCGTTGTTTTTCTCTCAGTCCCGCGGGACGACGGTGTCCTTGCCGACGACGACCACACCGTTGGGTGAGACGTGGAAACCGCGCTCCCGGTCGTGGTCGTGATCGACACCGATCTGCGCCCCGTCGGTGACGATCACGTGCTTGTCGAGGATGGCGCGGCGCACGACGGCGTCACGGCCCACGTTCGCGCCGTCCATCAACACGGAGTCCGAGACCTGCGACCACTTGTCGATGCGCACATTCGGGCCGAGCACGGTGCGATCCACCTCGCCGCCGGAAATGATGCATCCGGGATTGACGATGGAATCCTCCGCCTTCCCGCGGATGACGAACTTCGCCCCGGGCGCCTGGGACTGGTTCGTCAGCAACGGCCAGTCGCTGTTGTAGAGATTGAATTCCGGCTCGACGGACACCAGGTCCATGTGGGCCTCGTGGTAGGCGTCGATGGTGCCGACGTCCCGCCAGTAGTTGAGGTCCTTCTCCGTCGCACCGGGAACCACGTTGTCCTTGAAGTCGTAGACCTGTGACTGTCCCTGGGCGGTGAACCACGGGACGATGTCACCGCCCATGTCGTGTTTGGCCGTCGGGTTCTCCGCATCGGCCCTGAGCGCCTCCACCAACGCGTGACGGGAGAAGATGTAGTTACCCATCGAGGCGAACGACTCTTCCGGCGAGTCGGGCAGCCCCGGCGGGTCGGTGGGTTTCTCCAGGAAACTCTTGATGCGTTTGTCCTCCCCCGCATCGATGATGCCGAACGCGCTGGCCTCGCTGCGGGGCACACGAATGCCCGCGACGGTGCAGCCAAGACCGGAATCGATGTGGGCATCCACCATCTGCTCGATGTCCATCCGGTAGATGTTGTCCGCGCCGAACACGACGACGTAGTCGGGATTGGCGTCGCGGATCAGGTTGAGCGACTGGTAGATGGCGTCGGCGGACCCCTGGTACCAGCGGGGCCCAAGACGCTGCTGAGCGGGGACGGGCGTCACATAGGCGCCCATCAGGGTCGAGAACCGCCACGTCATGGAAATGTGTCGGTCCAGGGAGTGGGATTTGTACTGGGTCAGGACCGCGACCTGGGTCAACCCAGAGTTCGCGAGATTGGACAGGACGAAGTCGATCAGCCGATAGCTGCCTCCAAACGGCACCGCTGGTTTGGCGCGATCGGAGGTCAGCGGCATCAACCTCTTCCCCTCGCCACCGGCGAGGACGATTGACAGGATCTTCGGGCGTGCCACCATGTCTGAAACCTAGCGCTTCGCCGGTTCCCTCACAACAGGTTTGGAAAGATATCATTGCGAAGTATGAAACTGTCGCTGCTGACTCGTGAGTACCCACCATCGATCTACGGCGGGGCTGGGGTCCATGTGGCCCAGCTCGTCCCACAGCTCAGGAAGTTCATCGAAGTCGATGTTCACTGCATGGGCGAGCCCCGCGACGGCGCCGTCGCGCATCCCGAGTCCTGGCCTGCCGGGGCGAACGCGGCCCTGCGGGTGTTGGGAGCCGACCTGTCCATGGCGGCCGCGGTCGCCGATGACACCGATGTGCTGCACTCCCACACCTGGTACGCAAACATGGGCGGTCACCTGGCCGGGCTGATGCTGGACCGCGCCCACGTGGTCACCTCGCACTCCCTCGAGCCGCACCGTCCCTGGAAGGCGGAACAGCTGGGAGGTGGCTACCGGGTCTCATCCTGGGCGGAGAAGACCGCCTTCGAGGCCGCCGACGCCGTCATCTCCGTCTCCGCGGGGATGCGCAAGGACGTTCTCGCCTCCTACCCGGACCTGGATCCCGACAGGGTGTTCGTGGTCAAGAACGGAATCGACCCCGACGAGTTCAAACCGGACAACGGCACCGACGTGGTGCAAGGCCTGGGCATCGACCTGGACCGCCCGACGGTGGTTTTCGTGGGCCGCATAACCCGCCAGAAGGGGCTGATCCACCTGGTCCGGGCAGCCCAGCAGTTCGATCCCGAAACCCAGGTGGTGCTGCTCGCGGGCGCCCCCGACACCCCGGAGATCGCCGCCGAGTTCGACGGGGCGTTCGCGGAACTCCAGGCCAAGCGCAGCGCACCTGTGATCTGGGTGCCGGAAATGCTGCCCCGGGCCTCCGTTCGGCAGGTCATGACCCATGCGACGGTTTTCGCCTGCCCGAGTGTCTACGAGCCCCTGGGCATCGTGAACCTGGAGGCCATGGCCTGCGAGACCGCGGTCGTCGCCTCCGCGGTGGGTGGAATCCCGGAGGTGGTCGTCGACGGCACAACGGGCCTGCTCGTTCCTTACGATCCGGCCCAGGCATCCGATCCTAAGTTCATCTCCGCCTTCGAGGCCGATTTCGCGACCAAGGTGAACCGCCTCACTGGCGATCCTGCGCTCGCCGAAAAGTTCGGGAAGGCAGGGAGGCAACGCTGCATCGACGAGTTCTCGTGGGAGCAGATCGCGAAGGAGACCATCACGGTCTACGAGAAGGCCATCGCCTTCCACGGATCCCGTTGACCACGAGGGTCGCCCGGGAGAACACTCCCGGGCGACCCCATCATCAACGCGGATTCAGCTGCTCAGCCAACGACGCCCCTCAAGGCGTTGAGCAGGTCGGTTGCTTCCGTTGCATTCATCTCGACCACCAGTCGCCCACCGCCATCAACGGGAACACGCATCACGATGCCGCGTCCCTCCTTCGCGACCTCCATGGGTCCGTCTCCCGTGCGGGGTTTCATCGCTGCCATGTGCCAAACCTCAATCCTTGGAGTCCAAGTGAACTCCTCCATTATTCCGCATCCGGAGAGTCCCTGACGCATCAGCCGGGTCCGGAGCGACCGGAGGCAGCGCCCCGGGGTCGGCAGCGGCCTCGGAAGCTGGCGGCCCGGAACGCAGCCCGAGGTCCTCGACGATCTTGTTGATCACCACATCGACCGCCTGCATGTCGTAGCCCCCGACCACCACGTCGAACCGGGGAGGCTCCGGTGGCAGCCGGTGCCGGGTCTCCTCCAGGAAGCCGTCCACCTGACTCTTCTCGTACCCGACGGAGACGACCGGCAGGCGCAGCCGCTCCATGAACTCGTCCCCGAAGGGCAGGTCCGGGATGAAAGCCTTCGGACGGTCGTCCACCGGTTCCGGCATCTCACCGAGCCGCCCCGTACCCGCCCAGGCAGCCAAGGCGAGCACCACCATGAAAACGACCCCGAAAACCCAAACCATGTCCCAAGCCTACCGATTCAGCCCTGAACGGGAGAGCCCATGGCGGCAACCGCTTCGCCGACGTCATCGGTGAGGGTGATCAAGCCCAGATCGCCAGGGCTGATGAAACCGCAGGCCTCGACCTCCCGCTCGATCCAGTCAAGCAGCGGCCCCCAGAAGCGGCTGCCGAAAAGCACCACCGGGAAATGGGTCACCTTGCCGGTCTGGATCAGGGTCAACGACTCGAACAGCTCGTCCAGGGTGCCGAAACCGCCGGGCATCGCGATGAATCCGCGCGAGTACTTGAGAAACATCGTCTTGCGGGCGAAGAAATAGCGGAAGTTGATGCCGAGCCCGACGTACGGGTTGAGCCCTTGCTCGTGGGGAAGTTCGATGCCGAGCCCCACGGATGTGCCACCCGCCTCGCTGGCTCCCTTGTTGCCGGCCTCCATGATGCCGGGCCCGCCGCCGGTGATGACGGCGAACCCACGCTCCGCGAGGTCCCGGGCGATCCGTTCCGCGGCCCGGTACATCGGGTCGGTTGATGCGGTTCGCGCGGAACCGAAGATGCTGACTGCGGCGGGCAGTCCGTGGAGGGTGTCGAATCCCTCCACGAACTCGGCCTGGATGCGAAGCACCCGCCACGGATCCTTGCTGGCCCATTCGTCCCCGTCGGAGCCGAGCAGCGCCTCGTCGGCGGTCGGCACCTCCTCGCGGGCCTGGCCGCGAAGCACCACGGCTCCCTGGCGGCGTTCGGTCATCGGTTCCTCCTTCAGGCGAGCCAGCGGCGGAGGCCGTCAGCGCAGATTCTCAGGTGCTCAGCGGGGCAGCGTTCGTCGTCGCGGTGGGCCAGCGACGAATCCCCGGGACCGTAGTTGACCGCGGGAATCCCAAGCGCGGAGAAACGGGACACGTCGGTCCAACCGTACTTGGGGAACGCCTTCCCGCCGACCGCGTCGACGAACTCCTGCGCGAGCGGCCTGTCCAACCCGGGCCGGGCCGCCGGGGAGAGATCGGTCACCTCGAACGTGTACCCGTCGAAGACCTCCTCCAGATACCCCAAGGCCTCGTCGAGGCTTTTGTCGGGCGCGAACCGGTAGTTGATCTCCACCCACGCCTCGGGGGGGATGATGTTGCCCGCCACTCCCCCACCGATGCGAACAGCATTCAGCCCTTCCCGGTACTCCAGGCCATCCACCTCGATCCGTTTCGGTTCGTGGGCCGCGAGCCGCGCGAGCACGTCCGCCAGGCCGTGAATGGCGTTGTCGCCCATCCAGGCGCGGGCGCTGTGGGCGGCCCTGCCCTCGGCTGTGATCCTGATGCGGATGGTTCCCTGGCAGCCCCCTTCGACCCGGGCCCCCGTCGGCTCCATGAGGACCGCGAAATCCCCCTCGAGCAGGTCGGGGCGGTTGCCCGCCAGCCGTCCGAGGCCGTTCAGGGAAGCGTCCACCTCCTCGTGGTCGTAGAACACCCAAGTGATGTCGAAACGGGGTCGGTCGAGTTCGCAGGCTAGCTTCAACGCGACCGCCACCCCGCCCTTCATGTCCACGGTGCCCCTGCCGTGGATCACGATCCCCTCGGGGTTCTCCTCCACCGTGCTCGGTAGGTTTCCGGCCACCGGAACGGTGTCCAGGTGACCGGCGATCAGCACCCGCTGGGCGCGGCCGAGCCGGGTCCTGGCAACCACGCAGTCGCCGTCGCGCGCCACCTCGAGATGGGGCTGGGTGCGAAGCACCTCCTCCACCAGATCCGCGAGCCGTTTCTCGTTGCCGGAAACGCTCTCGATGTCGACGACGGCGCGCAGCAGGGTCACGAGATCAGTACCGGGATCGAGAAGCATGGCTGCGAGCCTACTGCCACGAACACCATCGGTGCTCGTGGCCGGGGCTCTCACCGTCACACCGGGGATTGCCGGACCAGCCATCCGGTCTCCCTCGGGTGAAGGCCCGGCCGGGTGTCGTTGTCGGGTACGTTCACTACACTGACCCGCATGACTGACGTGCTTCGCCAGGGCTGGGGCTGGGGCCTCGCCACCGTTCACAACTCCGGTTCCGTCCTCGACGTGTTCTACCCGGAGCCGCAGGTCGGCGGCGACGTCGCCGAGGAGGCCCCCGCCCCGTTGCTGGCGGCGCAGCTCGCCGACGACCTGCGCCGGGTGAGCACCAAGGTGGTGCGCGTGGTCATTGATCTCGACGCGGCTCCCGGGAGCACCGAGGACGCCTATCTGCGCCTTCACCTGCTCAGCCACCGCCTGGTCCGTCCCCACGGAATCAACCTCGACGGTATCTTCGGCAAGCTGCCGAACAACGCCTGGACCAGCCGCGGCCCGGTCCGCGTGGAGGACGTCACCCACATCCGCACCGCTCTGCGCGGAAAGGGCGAGATATTGCAGGTCTTCAGCGTGGACAAGTTCCCGCGCATGACCGACTACGTCACCCCAGCCGGGGTTCGGATAGGGGACGCGGACCGGGTGAGGCTGGGCGCGCACCTGGCATCCGGCACCACCGTGATGCACGAGGGTTTCGTCAACTTCAATGCGGGCACCCTGGGGGCCTCCATGGTCGAGGGGCGCGTCTCCGCCGGGGTGGTCGTCGGTGACGGTTCCGACATCGGCGGCGGAGCCTCCATCATGGGTACCCTCTCCGGGGGTGGCCGGGAGGTGATCAGCATCGGCGAACGCTGCCTGCTGGGCGCGGAATCCGGCATCGGGATCTCGCTGGGCGACGACTGCGTCGTGGAGGCGGGGCTATACGTGACGGCTGGCACGAAGGTGGAGCTTCCCGGCGGTCGCGTGGTCAAGGCGCGAGAACTCTCCGGTGTCCCGGGCCTGCTGTTCCTGCGCGACTCGCAGTCGGGGAGGGTGGTGGCAAGGCCACGCCGGGGCGGCACTGTTGAACTGAACGACGAACTGCACACCAACTGACATGCGCAAGAAGACAGCAATCATCCTGGTCGTGGCGCTCGTGGTGGTGGGCGCCCTCGGTTTCGGGGCCTGGAAGGGCTACGAGTGGCTCGTCACCCGCATGACCCCGAACGCCTGCTATTTGCAGGTGGACGGGGCGGAGGAGCCGCTCCGGCTCACCAACGAGCAAGCGAAGAACGCATCCATCATCGTCGCCGAGTCCTACAACCGCGGCCTGTCCGAGCAGGCGGCGGTGATCGCGCTCGCGACGGCCTGGCAGGAATCGGGGCTGCGGAACCTCAGCTACGGCGATCGCGACTCCCTCGGTCTGTTCCAGCAGCGCCCCTCCTACGACTGGGGCACCAAGGAGCAGATCATGGACCCCTGGTACAGCTCCGGACGGTTCTACGAGGAACTGGTCAAGTTCGACGGCTGGGAGAACACCGACGTGAACGACATAGCCCAGAAGGTGCAGCGTTCCGGGCATCCCGAGGCCTACAGGAAACACGAAACCAACGCACGCGCCCTGGCCGGAGCCTTCCGGGGGTCCAAGGAGGGCGTCTTCACCTGCATCAACCGGGACGCCACCGGAACCGATCACAGCGACCTGGACAAGGTGGTGGCCACCGTTCCCGGGGGCAGCTTCCAGGACAATGGTTCCGAACTGACCATGACTGCGAGCAACGCCGGCACCGCCTGGTCGGCCACCCAGCTGGCCCTGGCGAACGCGTCCGAGCTCGGAATCGAGAAGGTCAGCGTCGGCGGAAACGAGTGGAAACAGGGGGAACGAACCTGGAAGGATGTCCAACCGGTTTCCGGCGGCTCCGTGACGGTGACCATCAAACTCAGGTCATGACCCTCACAGGGGTAAGAATGGACTGATGCCTCACGCCCCAGGGAGGAAGCCCATGTTGTTGAACCGACGAACCCTGATCCTCGCGGGTCTGGCAGCCGCTGCGGTGAGCGGGTGCTCAGCCGAACCGAAGGTGGAGACGCTGACGGGAAACTCCGCATACGTGGCACAGAATCCGAAACACCCCTTGGCCGGGGTCGTCGCCGCCGCCTCGCAGCAGATCGGTTGGCGGCTGCTCGTTCAGGGAGACCGCACAGGAAACCAGCTGGTCTCCCCCGCCTCGTTGTGTGCCGCCCTGGCCCTGGTCGGTCTCGGCGCCACGGGAGCCTCCGCGACGAGCCTGGACGAACTGTTCGGGATGAACTCCGAGGACCGGGCAGCCGGCATCGGTGCCCTGCGAGCGGGACTGGCGGACTACGCCTCCCTGCCGGAGAGCATCGATGCGAAGAACCCGCCCGAGAAGCCAATCATCAATCTGGCATCGCGTCTCCTGATCTGCAGTGACGTCCAGCCCAAGTCTCCTTTCCTGGACGCCATCCGGAAACATTTCGACGCCTCGGTGGAGAAGGTGAAGAACTCCGAGGCCCAGGCCAGTCTGGATGCCTGGGCCAAGAAGAACACCGCTGGGCTGATCGAGCAGTCAGGAATAGCGGTGACACACGATACGGCGCTGGTGGTGCAGGATGCCCTGCTGTTCGCATCCCGCTGGGAAACACAGTTCAAATCCGACGACGCCCCCCTCGCCTTCATCACCGGGGGCGGGGAGACCGTGGAGATCAAGGCCCTGTCGGATAGCTTCTCCGTCCGGACGGCCTCCGGACAGGGCTGGCAGGCCGTCCGGCTGCCCTACGACGAAAACCTCGCCATGGACGTCATTCTCCCGGACCAGGGAATCCATCCGTTGACGTGGGACGCTAACGTGCTGCAGGAAACCCACGAAAAGTTGAGTGCGGCCCCCAAGGACAGAGTTGAGGTCACCATGCCCCCCGCCGACCTGGCCGTGAAACGCAACCTCAAGGAGGAACTCACCCGCCTGGGGGTGGACCTCGATCATCTCGACGGCATCTTCGACGGCGCTGGAGCAAACCAGGCCGCCCAACAGGTGCGCCTCCAGGTGAATGCCAAGGGCACCGTCGGCGCAGCCCTGACGGAGGTCGAAATCCCTGTGAGCGCCCCCGCGAACCCGCCGACCACGCTCGTGGTGGACCATCCCTACGTGATGCGGGTGCTGGATGTCCGCAAGGGCTGGCCGCTGTTCCTGGCCGTGATCTCGAATCCCGAGGCGAAATGACCCGGTACCGGAACCGTCTGAACCACCCGGCGAACCGGATTCCAGCCGGAACCCGCCTCTGCCGTGATCAGTTGCCCTGAGGTTGCTCCCCCAACCGGGCGGCGGCAGAGGCGATTCGCTCATCCGTGGCGGTGAGGGCGACGCGAACGTGGGAGGCTCCGGAGGTTCCGTAGAAATCCCCCGGGGCGGCGAGAATCCCGCGCCGCGCTAGCCACGCGATGGTGTCCCGGCACGGTTCGCCGCGGGTGACCCACAGGTACAGCGACCCCTCGGAATCGTCCACCCGGAAGCCCGCAGCCTCCAAGGCGGGGCGGAGCACGGCCCGCCTGGCCAGGTAACGCCGCCGCTGCTCCTCCACGTGTTCTTGATCGGCCAGCACGGCCGTCAGGGCGGCTTGGATCGGGCCGGGAACCATCATGCCGAGGTGTTTACGGGCCTGCACCAGGTCCTGCACCACCACCGGATCGCCTGCGACGAACCCGGCGCGGTATCCGGCGGCATTCGAGCGTTTCGAAACGGAGTGCACCGCCAGCAACCCGGAGAGGTCGCCGTCGTTGACGCGCGGATCGAGGACACTGATGGCCTCTTTCTCCCAAGCGAACTCCCCGTAGCATTCGTCGCTGGCCAGCACGGCCCCCTCGCGGCGGGCAACCGCCACCCAGGAGCGCAGCTGCTCCGGGGCAAGGATGCGACCCGAGGGGTTGGCGGGCGAGTTCAACCAGACCAGCCTGGTTCCGGCCGGGATGGCGTCGGGATCGTCGCAGGCCACGGGCATGGCACCGGCAGCCCGGGCCCCCACCTCATAGGTCGGGTAGGCGATCCCGGGATGGACCACGACATCGCCTGCCCCCAGACCGAGGAAGGTGGGCAGCCAACCAACCAGTTCCTTCGTTCCGATCACGGGCAGCACGGACTCGTGCCGCAGGCCGCACGCGTTCCATCGGCGTTCCAGGTAACCGACTATGCCGTCACGCAGCTCCGGGGTGCCCCACACCGTCGGGTACCCGTGGGCATCCGACGCGGCGGCCAGTGCCTCCTTGGCGATTTCCGGGGTGGGGTCCACCGGGGTTCCGACAGACAGGTCCACGATCCCACCCGGATGCTCACCGGCCACACGCCGGGCCTCCGCCAAGGAGTCCCAAGGGAAATCTGGCAATTGCTTTGCCAGAGACATCATTCGCCCTGCGGGGGAAGCTGTTCCACCGTCGGGTGGTCGTGGTCAACGGGACCCAGACGCGCGGCCCCGCCGGGTGAGCCGAGGTCTTCGAAGAACTGAGCGTTGATGTCGAGGTATTCCTCCTGATCCTCAGGCAGGTCGTCCTCGTAGTAGATGGCCTCCACCGGGCACACGGGTTCGCATGCCCCACAGTCCACACACTCCTCGGGGTGGATGTAGAGCATCCGGTTGCCCTCGTAGATGCAATCGACGGGACATTCCTCCACACAGGCCCTGTCCTTGACGTCGACACACGGCAGGGCAATGATGTAGGTCACTTCACTCCTTCTGGTTCTTCCGCGAGAAGCTTAGCGCGCAGCGCCGGAATCGGCTTCCGCCCGAAGAACCTCAGGGGGAGCATGTGACCTTGTCTCCCGCGGCGTAGGTCCACGAGTAGTCCTCGGTTTTGGCCACTTCCCCGTTCTTGTAGAACAGCCGTTTCCAGGTGGCCGTGAAGCCCTGAATAGGGGCCTGAGGCTCACAGTTGGGAGTGGACACGACGCGCTCCTTGCCCGAGTAGTAGTTGGACTTCACCGGCTCCGTCGACTCCACCTTGTCCCATGTCGGGCGAGACCAGATCCGGAAGGTGAGGCTTCCCTTGCTGTTGGCTGTGGAGGGGGTGTTCAGGCCCTGGATGTAGGCCGGGTAGTCGGTGTTGTTCTTGAACTTCATGTCGAAGCTGCCGTAATAGATGGTGGCCTCGCGCCCCGCAGGGTAGCGGTCGAAGTACAGCGTGTGGGGCCGGTGTTCGACGTCCTCGTAGCCGGCGAAGAAACCTGCGTTGTACATGGTGGTCGCCGCCTGGGAGATGCCGCCACCGGATTCCTTGACCAGCAGACCGCCGTTGATGACGTAGCCATCGGTGAAACCGTTGGCCGGGGTGCGGGGCCCCAGGGTGTCGTTCAGGCTGAACGTCTCGCCTGGCAGGAGAACCTTGCCGTTGATGAGTTCGGCCGCCCGCCCCAGGTTCTTGTTCCGGTAGTCGGCGTGCGGGTAGTAGGTGGTGAACTCCCCGATCACCTGGGTGGGTTTGAGGGATTCCGCCCGTTCGGTGGAAAACTCCGCGGACCCGTCGATCACCTCGACGGTGGTGGTCCGGGCCTCACCACTCTGGGTCGCGGCCTTGGCAACGCCCTCTGCCAAGCCTTTCATGTCGAGCTGCTGACCGCCCTCGGCGGGCACCACCTCGATGGTGTCACCTTTGAGGGTGTAGCCGGCGTTCTTGCCCGTCACCAGGCCGAGACCGGCACGGGCCTTGGCGGTCACCTTCAGCAGCTGCTCCGGGTTGATGTGCGGAACCAGTTTGCCGTCCTCGGCCGCGAAGGTGGTGACCGAGGCGATCTGTTCCGGACTGACCTGGAAGCTCTTGTCGCGAACCTTCACCGTGACGGGACCGGAAAGCGCCGGGGTCGCGAAATTCGCGACCGCCTCGTCCACCATCGCCGATGTGACTGCGGGGGCCTGCGCCTTCGTGACGGCCGCAACCTCGCGGGTACTCGATTTCATGGCCTCGGTGACCGACGCGCTGGTGGCGTCCACGTCCAGGACCGTCGAGTCAGTGGACTCGGTGCGACTGATCGCGCCGTCCACGAAGGCGAGGGTGGCGTCGGTGCCTTCCACCTGGAAAACCGGGGCGTGGGTGGTCAGCGTCTCCTTGAGTTTCTCGGAGTCGACGTTCTTCGGCAGCTCAGTCGGGCCACCACCCAGCAGGGTCTTGAACACGTCAACCGGATTCAGGCTCGCTCCCCCGGCCGCTTTCACGGCACCTGCGTAGTCAACGCTCAAACCGCTCTCCAAGGGCGCCAGTTCAACGGAGTGCCCCTTGCCGTCGGTCACGGTCAATGCCGCCTCGTACCGAGCCCCCAACTCGGTGCGCAGGCGCTGCTCGGCATCGGCGGGATGCAGTCCGCCGATCGCCACCCCTTCAACCGTGGTGTTGGCGGGCACCTTGTCGCCAGCCAGCAAATAGGCTGCCGCGTAGGCACCACCCAACAGCACGACGAGTCCGATGCCGCCTCCTATCAACCATTTCCTGCGTAGCGATGGGGGTTTCTTGCTGGTCAATTCCGGTCCTTCTCTTGTCACCGATTGCGGGAAACGAGCCCGCCCCATGGTACGCGAGTAGGCTGGCACGTTGGCCGGGGGCCGCAGGAGGGAGACGACGTGGGAATCGGAGCACGACTTAGAGCAACCGGATTGCCCCGTACCGCATGGGTGCTGGCGACCACGACCTTCCTGATCGCCGTCGGCTTCGGGGTCGTGATCCCAGTGCTGAGCCCCTTCGCACGCACCTTCGGAGCCGACAACTTCCAGCTCGGGTTGGTGGTCTCCATGTTCGCCCTGATGCGGCTCGTCAGCAGCCCGTTCGTAACCCGGATCGGGCAGGCCGTGGGGGAACGCAACGCGATCACCCTGGGAATGGTCATCGTGGCCACCACCACCTTCGGGGTGGCGTTGTCCCCCAACCTGGCGTGGATGATAACGGTGCGGGCCCTCGGTGGAATCGGGTCCGCGATGTTCACCATCGCGGCCATGAACCTGCTGATCTCCACCACCCCACAGCACCTGAGAGGTCGCGCCTCGGGCCTGAACCAGGGCGGTTTCCTGCTCGGCAACATGGCCGGGCCCGCCATCGGGGGGTTGCTGGGTTCGATCTCCCTGCACGCGCCTTTCTATTTCTATTCGGGGATGCTGTTGGTGGCCGGATTGTTCGCCCTGCTACTGCTCCCGGCCAGGTGCGACCCTCTGCCTACTGCCGCGAAGGAGCCGCTGACGTTCTGGGAGACGTCGAGGGACATCCGTTACCGGGCCGCCTGCCTTCTCGGATTCGCCCAGGGCTGGCAGTCGATCGGGGTGCGTGCCACCTTGATCCCGGTGATCATCACCGAGGTGTACGCCCTGGAAACCGGCTGGACCGGGATGGCCTTCGCAATCGCGGCTGTGTTCCAGGCCGCGGCGCTGACCCCGGCCGGGCTGGCCACCGACCGGATCGGTCGCAAACCCGTCATGGTGACCAGCGGATTGGTATGCGGCCTGTCGGCCATCGCCATGCCCTTCGCCCCCGGGATCTGGGTGCTCATCCCGCTGCTGTGTCTCTACGGAATCGGCGCGGCCATGCAGGGCACCGCCCCCGCCGCCGCTGTGGGCGACGCCTCGGGTGGGCGTGGCGGCGCCCCGGTCGCGGCCTACTCCATGATCATCGATCTGGGGGCGATCATCGGGCCCGTCGTCGTCGGCCGCCTGGTGGATGTCACCAACTACCAGGTGGGTTTCGCCGTCGGCGGTGCGCTTCTGCTGCTGGGCAGTTTCACCGCATCCCTGATCCCGCAGAAACTGGACCGGTCTTTCTTGAACCCACCGGTTCCCGAGGGCGACGACAGCTGAGAGGTCAGTGCTCGAACTCGATCCCCAGGGCTTTCAGGAGGGGCCAGGACTCTGCCGGGCTCAGCTTCAGTCCCTTCGTCCGGTTCTCCCTGGGATCGAACACGTAGCCGAAGGAACCGACGAGACTGGCCCTTTCGAGATCGGTCTGGTGGAATCTGGTCCCCTGTAGATCGCAATCGTTCATCCCGGCGTTCGCCAGCCGGGCCTCGGAGAAATCCGCCTCGCGGATCGAGCAGTCGGTGAAACGGCACCGCGCCAGATCCACCCCAACGAACCAGCAGAAGTCCATTTTGCAGCGCAGAAAATCCAACGGACGAGCAGCGAACCTGTTGATGTGTGACAGCGCCCAGTTGATCCCGGAGAGCTTCGTGCCGGTGAACCTGCACTCCCCCAGGCTGGCGTCCGTCAGGTCCGCACCGGAGAAGTTGCAGTCCTCGAAGCGACACTCGGTGAAGGACGAACCAACCAGGACCGCCCTTTCCAGGTTCACGCCCTTGAAAACGCAGTTCTCGAACTCGAAACCCCGCAGCCCGGCCCCGGGCAGGTTTCCCTCGATCACGGCGTCGGTCACCGGGCCCGGAGGGGCGCCTGCCAGTTCCGCCAGGGACAGCGCGGGCACCGGGTCAGCGCACCTTGATGTGGAAGGGCAGGCTCAGCACGCCGTGGATCGGGAGCCCGACCAGCTCGGCGGCCCGCGTCAACAGGTCGTCGGCCGTCGGGAGGGAAATCCGAGCGGACTCGGCGCGGTGTTCGCTGGAGCGTGCGGGGATGATCCTCTCCAGCACGGAACCGACCCCGATCCTGACCGGGGTGGCCTCCTCAGGGTCGATGTCCGCCAGCGCGCAGACGCGCCGCCAGGCCAGGCGCCAGTCCCCGACGTGATCCACCAAACCCCGTTCGCAGGCGTCGGCTCCGCTCCACACCCTGCCCCGGGCCAGCGATTCCAGGTGTTCGTGATCCATGGCGCGGTCCTGCGCGGCCAAGGTCGTGAACTGCCGGTAGACGCGGTCGAGTTCCGCGTTGAGGCGATCCCAGTCCTCGGGGGAGAACTCCGTGGCCGTACTGAGCATCCCCGACGCCGCTCCGATCCGGATCGATTCCCGCTTCAACCCCAGCTTCTCGTAAAGCCCACGGGTCACGAACTTGCCGGCCAGAACACCGATGGAACCCGTCAACGTGGTCGCATGGGCGACGATCTCGTCGCAGGGCATCGACACGTAGTAACCGCCCGAGGCGGCCATGGCGCCCATCCGAGCCACCACGGGACGACCGGATTCACGGAGCCGCAGGATGCTCCGGCGGACGAAATCGGACGCGACGGCCGAACCGCCAGGGCTATCGACCTCGAACAGCACAGCTTTGATCTGATCGTCGCGCAAGGCCACCCGGAGGTGTTCGTCCACCACATCGGCGCCGACGCTGGGGCCCGTGAAAGTTCCGGGACGTCCCCGGCCGGTCTCGATGGGACCGCGCAGGCTGACGACCGCGACCTTCGGCCGGTCCCTCCGGAACGCCCCCACGAGGTTGGGACGCGGCTGGTACCGGGACGCGTAGAGCAGGTCCCCGGGTTTCGCGGCCCATTCGGCGAGCACCTTTGCGTAGGCCTCGTCGCGATAGCCGATCTCGTCGATGAGACCCAGTTCCTTGGCGCGTTCAGGCACAACCGGGGAGCTGTTGACGGCCTCCCACACGGTTTCCAGCGCCACTCCCCGGCGCCTGGCGATGACCGCCACGGTGTCGTCCACTGCGGACTGAGCCAGACGGTGGGTCATCTCCCGGTTGGCCTCGGTGACCTCGGGCGCCACGAACTGGTCCGCTGCGGTCTTGTACTCGTGGCGTTGCCCGAACTGCGGGGTGACCCCCGCCTTCTCCAGCAACCCGCGGAAGAGGGTGATGTCGACCTCGACACCGCCGATGCCGAGCGCTCCGGTCGGTTGGAGCCAGACCGTGCGGCAGGCTGTGGCGAGCTTGTAGGCGGCCAAGGAGTTGCTGAGTTCCCCGAACGACTCGGCCCACGCCATGGTCGGCCGTCTCGTCCCGAAGGCCTCGATCAGGTGGGCTATCTCATCCATCACCGTCATCGGCTGGCCGCAGTCCACGGCGTGGACGATCAGCCCTGCGACGCGCTCATCCTTGACCGCTTCCGTGAGGTGTTCGCGAAGGTCGCTGACGGCTGTTGCGCCCACCACCTGGAGCATCTGCAGGGGGTTTCGCGGGAAGGTCTCCAACACGCCCCGGGCCAGGTCGAGTTCGAGCACAATGCGCCGGGTGGGACGGGGCAACTTGTCGAGGAAGGACTTGAGCACCATGCAGCAAGCCTACCGACAGCCACCAACGCCCCACCCGGGAAGCGGGTTCGCGGCAGTTCTCAGAGCACGGAACGGGCCGTCTTGATCACGTTGTCGACCGTGAACCCGTACTCCTCGAAGCACTTCGACCCGGCGGCCGACGCGCCGAAACACTCGATGCTGATGCTGGCCCCGGCATCTCCGACGTACCTGCCCCAGCCCATGGCGATACCGGCCTCGATGGAAACCCTGGCCTTCACGTCCTTGGGCAGCACCGACTCGCGGTATTCGGGGTCCTGCTCGTCGAACCATTCCGTGCAGGGCATGGACACCACACGGGTGGGGACGTTGTCCTCCTCCAGTTTCGCGGCGGCCTCGAGGGCCAGGGCAACCTCGGAGCCGGAAGCGATCAGGATCAGCCTCGGCTTGTCGGAGGCCTCCTTCAGCACGTAGCCCCCACGGGCGACCCCCTCCGCGGAGGAGTACTCGTCGCCGCGCGCCACGATGCGCAGGTCCTGGCGGGACAGGATGATCCCCGCGGGACGATCGGTGCGGCGCAGGATCTCACCCCACGCGACGGAGGTCTCATTGGCGTCCGCGGGACGCACCACGTCCAGGTTGGGGATGGCGCGCAGCGACGCGAGGTGCTCCACGGGCTGATGGGTGGGGCCGTCCTCACCGACCCCGATTGAATCGTGGCTCCACACGAAAATGGAGGGCAGGTTCATCAGGGCCGCCAGCCGGACCGCGGGACGCATGTAATCGGCGAACACCATGAACGTGCCACCGTAGGCGCGGGTCAGGCCCGACAGCACGATGCCGTTGATGATGCCACCCATCGCATGCTCGCGGATTCCGAAGTGGATGGTGCGCCCATAGGGATTCCCGGGCCAGTCCTCGGCCTGCCGCGCATCGGGCAGGAAGCTCGGTTCACCCTTCATGGTGGTGTTGTTGGAACCCGCAAGGTCGGCGGAACCACCCCACAGTTCCGGCAGCTGGGGGGCCAGCGCGGACAGCACCTCCCCGGACGCCTTGCGGGTGGACATCTTGCCCTCCTCGAAGACCGGGAGCTTCAGGTCGGCGGGAAGCTTGCGGGCACGAACCCGCGCCAGCAAGGAGGCCCGCTTCGGGTTCGCCGCCTTCCAGGCCTCGAATTTCTCGTCCCACTCGGCACGATCCGCCTTGCCCCGGGACGCGGCGTTGGCCCGGGCGTGGGCGACGGCCTCCTCGTCAATTGCGAAGGGCTCCGCCGGGAAACCGAGCTTCTCCTTGAGGGCCGCGATCTCCTCGGCCCCGATCTTGGCGCCATGGATGGCGTGATGCCCGGCCTTGTTCGGCAGCGGCCAGCCGATGATGGTGTCGAGTTTGATGATCGAGGGTTTGTCCCTGACGGCCTTGGCCGCCCGGATGGCCGAGAGCAGCGCATCGAGGTCCTCCTCGTACCCGGTGCCACCGTTGGTCCAGTCGACCTCCTGGGTATGCCAGCCGAGCGCGTCGTAGCGGCCCAGGACATCCTCGGTGAAGGCGATGTTGGTGTCTCCCTCAATGGTGATCCGGTTGGCGTCGTAGATCACGATGAGGTTGCCGAGGTCCTGGGTGGCCGCCAGCGACGAGGCTTCCGCGGCCACGCCCTCCTGGAGGCAGCCGTCCCCGACGAGGCAGTAGACGAAGTGGTCGAAGACAGACTTGCCCTCGGGGGCGTCCGGATCGAACAGGCCACGTTCCCTGCGTGCGGCCATGGCCATGCCGACCGCGTTGCTGATGCCCGCGCCGAGGGGCCCGGTGGTGCACTCGACGAACCGGGTGTGGCCGTACTCGGGGTGTCCCGCGCACTTGGATCCCCAGGTCCGCAGCGACTTCAGGTCGTCGAGTTCGAGATCCGCACCTGCGAGGTAGAGCTGGCAGTACTGGGCCAGGGAAGCATGCCCGATCGACAGGACGAAGCGGTCACGACCGAGCCACTTGTCATCGGTCGGGTCCACCTTCATGACCTTCTGGTAGAGCAGGTAGACCACGGGGGCCAGTGATATCGGGGTTCCGGGGTGGCCGTTGCCGACCTTCTCCACGGCGTCGGCGGCGAGAATCCTCGCCGTGTCAACGGCTCGGGTGTCCAGTTCGGTCCAGTCGAGGGTCATGTTCCGTCCTTTGAGCTCCTGAGAGATGGGGCAACTGCGCCCGCAGCCCCACACTATCGGATTGTTAACGTAAACACCTGCGTTGTGTCAGATGTCCGTGACGTTGATGGAAAGCCCTGCCCACCGGGGCAGCGCGGTGAGCGAGTCCTCTTCCCCCGCCACGGACTCATCCTCCGGGGAAACCGTCCCGGGAACTGATCCGGGCGTTATGGGGCGGATGGTCTCCCCCAGTGCCTCACGGACAAGACGCCCGAGGTCAGAACCACCTTCGGAATCGTGGGTGCGGATCTCAGCCATGGCCCGGATTTTACTTGGGGCCGCCGACAATCAGCGCAGGGGTGGTCTGGCGGACCACGGGAACACGATCCAGCGATCGGTGTGCCTCCAGCAGAAATCCGGTTTCACGATCGTGGTCGGCTTGGAATAGAGCACCGCGCTGCGAACATCGGCCCCGAACCCGCGCAGCAGTTTCACCACCAGCGAGAGAGTGCGCCCCGAGTCCGCTACGTCGTCCACCACGAGAAGCTGCCTGCCTGCGATGGATTCGGTATCCAGCATGGGGGCCAGCAGAACCGGATCGGGGAGGGTCTGGTGCACGTCGGTGTAGAACTCGACGTTGATCGCGTCGGTGAGCTTCACCCCGAGTCGGTAGGTCAACGCCCCGGCCGGAATCATGCCGCCCCGGGCGATCGCGATTATCACCGAGGGGAGGAACCCGGATTCGTGGATCTGGAGCGCGAGGTCGTCGGCGGCCTCCCCAAGCCCTTCCCAGGTGAGCACCTCCCTACCTTCGTGGTCGCTGGTGTCGCCGTGGTAAACCATGGCGGAATGCTACCGAGTCAGTCGAAGCAGTGGGTGACGAACACGATGTCCAGCCAGCGCCCGAATTTCCTGCCGACCTCCGGGAGCACGGCCGACTCGACGAATCCCAGGTTCTTGTGGAAAGCCCGGGAGGCCGCGTTGTCGGCGTCGAGGACACCGATCATGACGTGGACCCCTCGGCCCCGGGCGTGGTCGAGGAGGGCACCCAGCAGCATCCGGCCGGCCCCGTCCGAACGGCTTCCCCCGGCCACGTAGACGGAGTGTTCGACGGTGTGGCGGTAGGCCGCCTTGTCGCGGAACGGCCCGTAGCTGGCGAACCCGACCACCCGGCCGTCCTCCTCGAGGACCAGCACGGGATGTCCCTGGTTCCGCAGCCGCTCGAACCAGGCGGTGCGTTCCTCGAGGGTGGCCGGTTCGACGTCGTAGGAGGCGGTGGTGGCCACCCCACCCTCGTTGTAGATCTCCACGATGGCAGGGAGGTCCTCATGGCTGGCGGAGCGGATCACGGGAGGCATGGATTCATGCTAGGGGTCCCTCGGTGGCGAGGCCTCAGGGCCGGTAGCCGAGAAGCAGCCGGGCCGTCTCCTCGTCCGTGGCCAGGGCCGAGACGAACCCGGTGCGCAGGCTCGCGTGCAGGGCGGGCACCTTGGCAACCCCCCAGGCCACCAGGAGGGCGAGATCGATCCCCTCCAGCCGCTCCGGGGGCATGGAGATGATCCTCTCGCACATCCGGTCCTTCACGTGTTCTCCCCGGGCGTTGAAATAGTGCCCGCACATGTGGGCCACGGCCCCCCTGCGGTGCACGTCCAGGGCGATCTCGGGAGTGATCCACGGTTCCAGGATCGCCCCCGGGTATCCATGGGGCCCGACCGCCCCCACCCCGACCAGCGCGATGTCCGAGCGGGCCGCGAGTTCCAGGGTCGTCAGCACCAGCTCCTCCTGCTTCATCGCCTGGGCCATGGCGGCGGACCCCAGTACCAGGGGCACCGGCATGGGCCGGTAGGTTCCACCCAGCCGCCTGGCCATCCGTCTGCACAGCTCCGGGGAGTCCACGAGGTCGGTTCCCACCTGCCCCAGCGAACCCACCATCTGAACGACGTTGCTGTACTGCCACTGGCGCCTCGGCATGGCGGCCACGACGCTCGCGACCGAGGTGCCGTTCGAGAGGGCGAGAATGGTGTGGGAGTTGCCCGCCTCGGCGATCACCGACGCCGCGACCTCCCCCACCGCCTCCGCCGGGGTTCGTTCGGGGCTCTGGGCGACGGCCACCGTCTTGAGCCGGAACCGCCTGGCCAGCTGCCGTTCCAGCTCGAAGGCCTGTTCGAGGGGGTGCTCGATCCGGATCTTGACCATCCGTCGCTGCCGGGCCTCGGACAGCAACCTGGAAACCGTGGGACGCGAATAGCCGATCTCCTTCGCGATCGCCGCCTGGTTCAGGCCCTGGACGTAGTACAGCCGCGCCACCTCCAACAGCAACTGGATGTGTCCCCGATCCGCTTCCGGCAATTCCCCTGCGCACATATGTGCCTCTTCCTCGACACCCCCTCCAACATCATCGACCTTACCTCCTTGACATTCCGGGATACGACGCCTCGGCAACACTCTCACTGCGCACAAATGTTCACTCTCAGGGTGGCGGTGGAGCGTTCTGCCACCAACGATTGGGGTACGGGCAAAGGAGCCGGAAGGCGGCTCCACCGACATCAGGAGGCCAGGAATGCAACTCGTTCGCACCATCCTCGGAGACATCGCCCCGGAGCGTCTCGGCGTTGTCAACGCCCACGACCACCTCATCCGGGTCGGCGCCGGTGAGGTCTACATCGATCCCGACCACCAGCTCGCGGACGTCGACAAGGCCGTGGAGGAGGCCACCCGCTTCGTCACGGCCTCGAAGAACTGGGCGGCCGCCGGCACGGTCGTCGACATGTGCCCCGCCAACTGCGGGCGCGACCTGAACAAGCTGGCCGAGGTCAACCGCCGAGTCCCCGACCTGCACGTGGTGGCGGCCACCGGTTTCCACCGGGAACACGTCTACCTGGAAACCCAGTCGCACTGGGTGTCCCGCTACACCGTCGACCAGATCGCCGACCTGTTGATCGCCGACATCACCGAGGGCATCGACGCCAACGACTACTCGGGTCCGATCGTCAACCGGACGGGACACAAGGCGGGCGTCATCAAGGTGGCCACCGCATACGGCAAGATCACCGCCTTCGAGCACAAGTGCATGGAGGCCGCAGCTGCCGCGTCCATCGCCACCGGGGCACCCATCAACACCCACACCACCTACGGGACCTGCGGTCTCGAACAGGCCCAGGAGCTAATCAGGCTGGGCGTTGCCCCGGAGAAGATCGCCATCGGCCACATCCAGCGCAACGCCGACATCTACTACCTGACCCAGATCCTGGAGACCGGTGTCTACCTGGAGATCGACGGCACCTACCGCATCAAGTACCAACCCGACTCCAACCGCATCATGGAGCTGCGCGAGCTGGGCGAACGCGGCCACGGCAAGCGCATCCTGCTCGGCACCGACTCCGGCAAACGCTCGTACCAGAAGGCCTACGGTTCCGTCACGGGCGTCGATTTCAACCCCGCCAACGACGGTCCCCGCATGCTCGCCGAGGGCTTCGACCGGGCCTACGTCGAAGACCTTCTCATGCACAACGGCCAGCGGTTCTTCGCTTTCGTCGAGGAGGACTGACATGCGGCCGAGACTGCAGGTCGCGGTGGACAACCCGGATCTCGTCTCCGCCCTCTCGGCCCTCAACAGGGCCGAACCCGCGGTCGATGTCATCGAGTGCGGCACGATCCTGATCATCGCCGAGGGTCTGCGGGCCGTGCGCGAGATCCGGGCCCTGTACCCGGGAAAGACGATCCTGGCCGATGTCCGGATCGCCGAGGCCGGGTCGCTGATCTCCCATCACTGCTTCGAGGCCGGGGCCACCTGGGTCTCCTGCGTCTCGGGCGCATCCCTGGCCACCATCGGTCAGGTGGTCAAAGTCGCCGCGGAGTTCGGCGGCGAGGTGCAGGTGGAGCTCGGCGAGAGCTACGACGCCGAACGCGCCAGGGCCTGGCGGGAGCTGGGCGTGGGGCACGTCATCGTGAAACGCTCGCGCGACCGGGAGGCCGCCGGGGATCTCAGCTGGGGTCCCGACGACCTGGCGCGGATCTCGGAACTGGCCGGCCTGGGTTTCACGGTGACCATCACGGGCGGCATCAAGGCCGCTGAACTCGGCGCCTTCGCCGGCGCCCCCGTCGGGGTGGTCATCGCCGGGCGCAGCATCATGGGGGCCCGGGATCCCCTCGCGGCCGCGCAGGAACTGCAGGAGGCCATCGGGAGGACCTGGCCATGAGGGGCATCAAACTCGGAATCTACGAGAAGGCGCTCGTCGGGCTGCCCGACTGGGCGGCGTTCTTCGCCCAGGTGCCCGATGCGGGATTCAGTTTCGTCGACCTGTCGATCGATGAGACTCCCGAACGGGCCGCACGCCTGGACTGGGATCGCGCAAAGCGCAGGCTGGTCCGCGATGCGGCCGCGGACGCGCAGGTCCAGATCGGTGGTCTGTGTCTCAGCCTGCACCGCTCGGTCATGCCCGGCTCGGCCGACCCGAAGATGCGGCGGCGTGCCGCCGATGTTTACCGGAAGGGCATCCACCTGGCCTCCGATCTCGGCGTCGGGGTGGTGCAGGTGGCGGGATACTACGCCTATTACGAGCCCGCCGATCCCGGGGCGCGACAACGCTACGTCGACACCCTGCTCGATGCGGTTCCCCACGCCGCACGGGAGGGGATCGTGCTCGGGATCGAAAACGTCGACGGAAACGACATCGCGTCCGTGCCCGACGTGATGGAACTGGTCGAATTGGCGGATTCCCCCTGGGTGCAGTGCTACCCGGACGTGGGAAACATCGCGGGACACGGCGGGGAATCGGCAGCAGAGCTGCAGGCCGGTGAGGGACACATCGTGGCCCTTCACGTGAAGGACGTCCTGCCGGGCCAGCCCCGGCGGGTTCCCTTCGGAACCGGAATCGCCGATTTCGATTCCGCGTTCAAGGAACTGGCACGCCAGGGCTGGTCGGGCCGGGTCATGCTCGAGATGTGGCATGACGACGCCCCCGATTCCCTGGCCAGCTGCCGGGTGGCGAGGAAATTCATTGAGGAGAAGGCCGCGGCCGCGGGGCTGCGGATCGTCGAGGACAGGAGTCGGCAATGATGCTGGAAGAACTGCGCGAGCAGGTGTGGAAGGGAAACCTGGCGTTGCCCGCCAATGGGCTGGTCGCCTGGACGGGAGGCAACCTGTCGGCCATCACGGCCGACCGGGAGCTCATCGTCATCAAACCCTCCGGGATGCTCTACACCGACATGACGCCCGCCGACATGGTGGTGGTGGACTCCACCGGGCGCGTCGTCGACGGCGACCGGGGCCCGTCCTCCGACACGGCCTCCCACCTGGCCATCTACGCGGGCAGGGAGGATGTCGGATCGGTGGTGCACACCCACTCCCGCTACGCCACTGCCTTCGCCGCGGTCGGCAAACCCATCCCGTGCTGCCTGACCGCCATCGCCGACGAGTTCGGCGGTCCCGTGCCGTGCGGCGGCTACGCCCAGATCGGTTCCGACGCCATCGGCCGTGAACTGCTGGCAGCCATCGGGGACTCCCCCGCCGTCCTGATGCGACAGCACGGCGTCTTCACCATCGGATCCACGATCAACAAGGCCCTCCAGGCGGCCGTGATGGTGGAGGACGTGGCACACACGGTCTTCGCCGCCATGCAGCTCGGGCAGATCGAGGAACTGCCCGCCGCGGAGATCGCGGCCAACCATGACAGATACACCAACCGCTACGGAACCATCAACGCTTCCACCGGAGTAAGCAGGTAAAACAGATGTTCGACCTCACAACCATCGGCGAAGGCCAGATCCGCCTGACCGTTCCCCAGGGGGAACGCCTCTCCAACACCCGTCAGCTGCGCATGACCGCGGCCTGCTCCGAGGCCAATGTCGCAGGGCTCCTCTCCCAGCTGGGCCGCCACACGTCCTGGTGCTCGGTACTGCCACACAGCGACCTGGCGGAACGCTGCATCTCCGAGTTCCGCTCGGTCGGGGTGGACATGAGCAACATGATCCGAGTGCCCGAGGGCAGGGTGGCGCTCTACTTCATGGAGCCCGGTGAACCCCCCATGCCATCGCGGGTCACCTACGACCGCTTGAACACCGCCTTCCGTGAGATCCGTGTCGAAGACGTGAACTGGGATTCAATGCTGAACACCCGGTTGGTGTTCGTCACCGGGATCACCACCGCCCTGACCGAGGCGACCGCCAAGGTGATCCGTCACTTCGTGGACGCCGCCCATGAACGGAACATCGACATCGCCCTCGACGTGAACTACCGCGGTCTCCTCTGGAGCCCCGAACGGGCCCGCGAGGTGTTGACGGGAATCGCATCCAGGAGCAGGATCATCTTCTGCTCCCGGAAGGACGCCGGAATCGTCTTCGGGATCGAAGGTGAACGGGCCGAGGTCTCGCGCCAGCTCCGCGAGGCCTTCGGGGCGGAGTACGTCGTCTCCACCGACGGGCACAACGGCGTCTACTACGCCGGACCCGACGGCCTCGACGACCGCCAGGTGGACATCGTTCCCGTCATAGACCGTCCCGGTGCCGGTGACTCCTTCGTCGCCGCCACGCTGCACGGTTTCCTGGGCGGCGACGTGCGTCAGGGAATCAGCTACGGCTTGCGGGTCTCCAAGTACGCCCTCACCCACCATGGTGACCTCACCCACATCACCCCGTCGGAGCTGGCGATTCCCACCACCACCGACATCATCCGTTGACCGGAGGATCCGATGAGCACTCAAAACGTTCCTCCCGCTGCGCAGAACGCAAGCGATCAGATCGACGCGAAACCCCTGACCGGAAACCAGAAGAACCTGATCACCCTGGTGATCGTGGCCAACATCTCCGAATTCTTCGACATGTTCTTGATCGGGTTCGTGGTCTCGCTGCTCACAAAACCCTGGAACCTCACCGGCTGGGAGGCCGGGATCATCCTGGCCTGTTCCGGGCTCGGAACCGTCATCGGCTCCATCATGTGGGGAGCACTGGCCGACCGGATCGGGCGGCGTCGCTGCTTCTTCTGGTGCGTGCTGTTGTTCACCGTGTTCACGGCCATCACCCTCCTGACTCCCGAACGCGGCTGGATCATGCTCGCCGTACTGCGGGTACTGGTCGGCATGGGTGTCGGTGGTCTGAACATCACATCCATTCCCTACGTGCAGGAATTCGTGCCCGCGAAACGCCGCGGCCTGCTGGCGGGCCTGGCCTCCGTGTTCATCCCGCTGGGTCTGCTGCTGGGCGCCCAGGCCCAGCAATGGCTCGCCGGTCCCATCGGCTGGCGTGGACTGATTGCACTCGGGGCGCTGCCCGTCCTGCTGCTGATCTGGCTGCGCCAGATGCCGGAATCACCGCGTTTCCTCCAGATCACCGGGCGCGATGACGAGGCGAGGTCGGCGTATGCCTGGGCCCTGCAGATCCCGACCGAACAGGTTGGCGCCCTGCCGCGGATCGAGGCCACGAGCAAGTCGTCGTTCGGTGTCGTGTTCCGGAAGTATCCGAAGCAACTCGCCATCATCACCCTCGGCTCGTTCAGCTTCATCCTGGGTTCCTTCACGGTCCAGTCCTGGGGGCAGACCCTGCTCAAGGACGGTTTCGGTTTCGAGGCGACCATGGTGGGTGGGTTGTTCACCATCGTATCGGTGGCCGACATGCTCGGGCGCCTCGGATCGGCATGGCTGGCCGACCGGATCGGGCGCCGCTGGGTGATGCTGAGTTTCGGCCTGCTCGGCGCGGTCGGCTGTGTGATCGCCGCACTCGCGCAGGACCCGTGGCTCTTCTTCGCCGGGATCCTGGTCGTCATGACCTTCGGGGACGGCGCGTTCGGGATCCTGAACGCCTTCGGGGCGGAGCAGTTCCCGAACGAGGCGCGATCCACCGGTCTGGGGCTCGGCTACGGCATCGGTGCGATGGCAAAGGTGGTCGGTCCGTTCTTGATGGGTGCCCTCATCGGCGGTGACGCCATCAAGCAGAACGTCACCAGGGACGCCGTGCCACCCGCGTTCTACCTTTTCGCGGTGTTGTTGGTCATCGGCGGTGTGCTCTACATGTTCGCCAAGGAGACCCGCAACGTCTCCTTGGAGAAGATCTGATTCCCACATCCGTGTCGTGGGTCCCGGTCCGTCCGGGATCCACGACACGGGTCCCGAGCCTCCCCTACACCTTCGCGGCTTTTTCCGCGGAGGCCCAGCCCGCCAGGTCGCCCCTGTTGATCGCGAGGGCGATCATCTCCGGGAAGGCGTCGGGGGTGCAGGCGAATGACGGGATTCCCATGGCGGCCAGGCTGCCAGCCACGTCGTGGTTGTAGCCAGGGGTGCCGTCGTCGTCGAGGGCCAGCAGGGTCACCATCGTGACGCCCTGCCGCTGGAACTGGCCCATCTGCCGCAGCATCTGTTCGGGGTTGAAGTCGTAGAGGTCGCTGATGAGGACCATCACCGTCTCGCGGGGGCGCTGCACCAGGTGTTCGCAGTACGCGAGGGCCTTGCTGGTGTCCGTGCCGCCACCGAGTTGGGTGCCGAAGATGACGTCGACGGGGTCGCTGAGCTGATCGGTGAGGTCCACGACCGATGTGTCGTAGACCACGAGGCGAGTTTTCACCGCCTTGATGGAGGCCAGCACGGCCGCGAAGATACTGGCGTAGACCACTGACGTCGCCATGGAACCCGACTGGTCGACCACCAGCACGATCTCCCGCTGGAAACCGGTCTGTTTGCGGCCGTAGCCGACGAGGCGCTCGGGCACTACGGTGTTCAGTTCGGGAAGGTAGTTACCCAGGTTCGCCGCGATCGTTCGTGACCAGTTGATGTCGTTCAGGTGGGGCCGGTTGGTGCGGGCGGCCCGGTTCAGCGCGCCCCGGACCGCTTGCTGCACCTTGTCGGCGAGTTTCTCCTCCACCTGCTTGACCACCCGGGCCACGACCTCGCGGGCGCTGGCCCTGGCCTTCTGCGGCATGACCCGTCCCAGGCCGGCCAGGGTGGCCACCAGGTGCACGTCGGCCTCGACGGTCTCAAGCATCTCCGGTTCCAGCAGCAGCTGCTTGAGACCCAGCCGGTCGATGGCATCGGCCTGCATCACCTGCACCACCCGCGACGGGAAATAGGTGCGGATGTCACCGAGCCACCGCGCCACCCTCGGTGCCGAGGCACCGAGCCCGGCATGTCGTTTCTGTCCGTCGCCGCTCTGGTTGTCGTAGAGGGCGGCCAGGGCGGCATCCATGGCGGCATCCTGCCGGGACAGGGTTTCTTCGGTGCCCTCCGGGGCGGTCCCCAGAAGCAGCCGCCAGCGCCGGTTGCGTTCGTCGTTCATCGTGCGCTCTCCAGAATCTCGTCGACGGTTGCGAGCACCGCCGCGAACTCGGTCAGGTCCAGTTCCTCCTCGGCCACCGGACAGGCTCCGTCGAGGTTCGCGACCTTCCCCGCCAGGGCCTGCCGTTCGGGCCGTTCCCAGCCGCCGAAAGCCCGCCGGACCACCGGGAGCACGTCGGTGAACGATTCATCCGACAACCCCATCACCCAGGTGTCAAACACCTTCAGCAGGGCCGGGGAGTGGAGCAGCAGCAACGAGCTGCCCGACAGCACCCCCTCGGCCCAGGCCGCCTGCTCACCCGGCGCGTGGCCTCCCGACAGGGCCAGCGACAGCCGCTGCTGCACCTCGTCGACTCCCAGGTCACCGCCGTCGAACAGCAGCCTGACTAGGCGTCCTGCCAGCAGACCGGGAAGGTCGTGGCGATCGGCTGCGGCCAGCAGCGTGTTCCGCCACAGCTGTTGGGCTTGTTCTCCGAGCAGCCCGACTGCGGCGTTCGCCTTGTCGATCAGCCTCCGGTACCGGTCGGCTGCTTCCGGCGCCAACCCGCCCAGGGCAACGGGAAAACCCGCGCAGGCGCGCCCCAGGAGGGCCGCGACCACATCCCCCAGGCGCCCGGTGTCGGTGCCGCGCACGTCACCGTAGCGATACGCCTGCACGAGATCGGGAAGCGCCTCCAGCAGCCGCGCGACGTCGGTCTCGGCCGCCGCCCGGACGTCCAGGAGCCGCAGCAGTTCGGGCATGGCCGCGGGCAGGTCGGCGGCCAGCGCCCCGTTCACGCCCCGAGTCACCCCGGCCAAGTCGCCGACGTCGTCCAGCAGCCGGGCCGCCGCGGCAGCCTCAACGGTGTTGCCCCAGCGCGACGCGTCCACCACGGCGATGGAGAGTTCCGGTTCCCACAGCAGACGCCAGGTTTCCTTGAAAGTGCCGGTGCCGGAACTTCCTGCGGGTGTGCCCCAGTCGATGCCGAGGATCCTCAGGCGCCTGAGGAAACAGGATCTGGCAAGACCGCTCTCCTTGCGCAGGTCGAGGTCGAGCTCCTTCTCAGCGGCCTCCTGTTTTAGCCTGAGCCGCCGCGCGGTCGCCGTTAGGTCCGCGTCGAACGGGGTGCGGGGCACGTCGTCAGGCACCTCCCCGAGCAGTTCACCGACGATCGCCTCCCGGGTGACCAGGTCGAGGGCCAGGTCGCTTCCCTCGCACAGCACCGCCAGGGTGGCCTCCTGTACCTCGGACAGCCCGGGCATGGGACGGCCGCGCAGCACTGCGAGGGCATCGGCCAGCCGGATGCCCTCGATGACGTGTGCGGACGAGGTGGGCAGGTCGTGTTCACGCAGCACGGCGCCGACGTGGGTCAGCCAGCGTTCAACGGGACGGTCGGGGGCGGCGAACAGGTGGTGGTACCAGCCGGGGGAACGAACCCCGGCCCCGTAACCGGAGGAGGCGGCCAGCCTGCCGTGGGACCACGGCACCCAGGTGAGTTGGGTTTTCACCTTCGGCAGCTGTTTCAGCAGCGCGTTGTCGTCGGCCACCTTCACCTTCGCGGTCAGCGCCGGGACGTGATAGGCCCCGCACACCACCGCGATCTTCTCGTGGGCGCGTTTCGCCGTTCGCAGCGCCTTGCGCATGTGTGTCTCGCGCAGCAGGGTCTCCTCGTCGTCGCCACCGTTCTCGCGGACTGCGGCCATGGCCTCTGCGATCACATCGAAGACGTTCTCGTCGCGCTGCTCGACGAGGTCCTCCCACCAACGTTCCGGATCGTCGTACCCGGCGGCCCCGGCCAGCAGGCCCAGCGGATCCGATTCCACCGTGCGTTCCTCCCTGGAGCGGGCGAGGCCGAGCGAGCTGGGAAGGTCGATGAACGACGCGGCCCGGGAGTTGCGGGCGGCCCAGTCGAGGGCCTGCCATTCGGGTGAGAAGGTGGCGAACGGCCAGAACGCGGCCCGGGATGGCTCGCCGATCACCCACGCCAGCAGCGCTACCGGGGGTTTCAGACCGGCCACGTGGGAGACCATCGCGTCGGCGTCCGCGGGTCCCTCGATGAGGATCGCATCGGGGGCGAAGTCGTCGAGGGCGCGCAGCAGCGACCGGGCCGATCCCGGTCCGTGATGACGGATCCCGTAGATCCGGATCTCGCTCATGGACGGTCCTCGATCACCGCGCCACCTGGCGGCAGGCCCGGTAGAAATCCTTCCAGCCGGCGCGTTCCCGCACCACCGTCTGGAGATACTCCTGCCAGATCACCTGGTCGGCCACCGGATCCTTCACAACCGCTCCGACGATGCCCGCCGCGACATCCTCGGCGCGCAGCACACCGTCGCCGAAGTGCGCGGCCAGCGCCAGCCCGTTGGTCACCACCGAGATCGCCTCGGCGGCGCTGAGGGTGGCGGACGGGGTTTTCAGGGAGGTTTTGTTGTCCTCGGTATGTCCCTGCCGCAGTTCCCGGAAGACCGTCACGACGCGCCGGATCTCGGCGATCGCGTCGGTGGCCTCGGGCAGCTCCAGGGAACGTCCCAGTTCGGCGACACGCTTGGTGACGATCCTGAGTTCCTCCTCGGCGCTCGAGGGCAGCGGCAGCACGACGGTGTTGAAACGGCGCCGCAGCGCGCTGGAGAGGTCGTTGACGCCGCGGTCCCGGTCGTTGGCGGTGGCGATCAGGTTGAACCCGGCGCGGGCCTGCACCTCCATGCCCAGCTCCGGCACGGGCAACGTCTTCTCGCTGAGGGTGGTGATCATGCCGTCCTGGACATCAGATGGCATCCGGGTGAGTTCCTCGACCCGGGCGATGGCGCCACGCCCCATCGCGGTCATGATCGGCGAGGGCACCAGCGCCGCCTCCGAGGGTCCCTCCGCGAGCAGGCGGGCGTAGTTCCAGCCGTAGCGCACGGCCTCCTCGGCGGTGCCCGCGGTGCCCTGCACCAGCAGCGTCGAGTCGCCCGAGACCGCCGCCGCCAGGTGCTCGGAGACCCACGACTTGGCGGTGCCCGGCACGCCCAGCAGCAGCAGCGCCCGGTCGGTGGCGAGCGTGGCCACTGCGACCTCGATCAGCCGCTGGTTGCCCACGTATTTCGGGGTGATCTGTGTGCCGTCAAGCAGGGTTGCGCCCATCAGGTACTGAACCACCGCCCAGGGCGAGAGCCGCCAGTTAGCCGGGCGCGGTTTGTCGTCGATCTTCGCCAGGGCGTCGAGTTCGTGGGCGAAGGCCTGTTCGGCGTGTGGGCGAAGCACGGTCTCGGTCATCTGGGCTCCTTGGTGTGGGCGATGGATTCGTGGATGCTCTGGCGCAGGGTCAGGGCGGCGACGGCGTCGCGTACGGCGCGCCGACCGGGCTGGGGAATGTCGGGGTCCCCGTTGAGTGCTGTGATGCGGGGCAGCAGTGCGGGAATGTCCCGGGGATCGGTCGAGAACGCCAGGAGTTGGGTTGCGGCCTGGTGGACACCGGACTTGGCTTTCACGCAGGCCCGGATGCCGTCCAGAACGGCACCGGCCGCCCCGGGGCCGAGACGCAGCTCGTCCTGTTGCTGCAACCGGTGACACAGATCAGGGAATTGCTTGGGTGCGGTGTTGTGGATCGCATCCGCCAGGAAGGCGTCGCGGGTCGCGGGGGGCAGGAGCAGCGCGAGGGCCGGTTCGGGATGCTCATCGAGCAGCTCACGGGCGGCATCGGCATCACCCCAGCGGAGCACGGCGCTGGTCAGGGCCGGGAAGAGCGGAACCGGCTCGTCGTCCAGCAGCACACCGGGGGCGAGTTCGCGGACGCTGAGCCCCAGCTCCGCCCAGCATTTCGGCGGTACCACCGCGACGAGGTGCTGCACCCGCCCGGCGGGGCCCTTGACGCCGCTGATCGATGCGACAACGGCGTGGAGGTCGGCTGCCAGTTCCTTCTCGGGCGGTGCGACGGCGACGATGGAACGTTTCGGGGCACGCAGTTTCCCGAGCAGCCCCTTCCGGGGTTTCTCCACCCGGGTGAAGCTGGCGCGGGCCAGCCCGACCGCGCGGGCCAGGTAGGCCGAACCCTCGAGCTGGGCCAGCAGCCCCGCCGCGACCCCCGCAACCGTCTTGGAGCGGTCCTTCAGGAACCGCTCCAGCAGTTCCTCGTCTTCCGGTCCCAGACCCACTTCCAGGGCCGCGATGATCTGGGCCCGGTCCGCCGCCTTCTCCTTCCGGGTCTGTTCGACCAGTTCCCGTCCTGCAGCGGAATCGGCGGCGCGCAGGTGTCGCAGCCACGCGAGGCGCTCGGGGAGGTTTCCCTCGTCCCAGTCCGACGGTTCCGGTCCGGCCACGGCCCGGCCCCTCAGCCAGGCGTCGCCGAGCCCCACCAGCCAGCGGCCCCTAGAACCCAGCACCGCGGGAAGCCGGGCCGCGATGTGCCGGTTGCCCTCGGCTATCTCGAGCAGCGGGACGATGAGCCGGGTGGGCAGCACCAGTCCCGCTTCGGCGAGAAGCTCCAACGCCTCGAGCAGGATCGGGTCGCGCATGGCCGGGGGACGGGCGCGAACCGCGTTCATCGTGGTGACGAACGCGCTCGGGGGCTGGTTGGGTTCCTGCGCCGGCGCGGGCGAGCACACCGCCAGCTCTCGGGTGGGAACATGGGCGCGGTGCACGCAGGCCTGCCGGGCTGCGTGGTCGAGAAGATCCGGTTCGGGGCCACCCACCAGGGAAACGGCGATGAGCTGGGCGGGTTTCACAGTGGGTACACCGTCGCTTCCTGCAGATAGGCGATGGGTCGTAGGCCGTCGGCACCGAGTTCACCGAACACGGTGGCAGGGGTGGCGCCCAGCTCGGCGAGCAGGCGCCAGTGGTCGGTGGTGTTGCCGGTCAGGGGCACTGCCCGCCCCGCGACCAGCCACGCCCCGTCGTCCCAGGCCAGCGACCCGTGGATGGCCACCGGCCAGGCCTCGCACCATGGATCGGCGGCCACCGCTTCACGGAACCCGGCGACGGCGGTTGCGACGTCATCGCCCACGATGTCCCAGCCGTCCACCCGCCGGGACTCGGCGCGCCGGGCCCCGACTACCGCCCTCAGCCGGGGCCGCCCGGGGTGGAAGTGGAGGTCGGCGTCGATCTCGGAACCCGGATAGAGGCCGGTGTCGAAGCCGTCACCGGCCCGGGCGAAGAAAAGCACGAGAGCACGGGTGCCGGTGTCGCGGCCCCACAGCCAGACGCGCCGCACGCTGACCTGTTCCTCATCGGCATCGCGCATGCCCAGCACCACCCAGCGGTCCTTGATGCCGGGGGTCGCGAGCACGTCCTCGGTGCGGGTGCTCAACCCGATGCGGGATCGCACGGTTGCCACGAGATCACCGGGTAGTTTCTCACGTCCGGCCCATGCCCGGGCCAGGAGGTGCAGGGAACCGTACTCGTCAACGACGCGGGTGGGCCAGTCGCCCGACGACGGCTGGGCGGCGAGTTCCCGGAGCCGGGATGCGACGCCCGGGGCCTGCGCATCGACCATGCGCGCCGCCATGTGTTCCAGGCGCCGCGACCGTTCCCCGGCGTGGGTGGCCAGGCCCTCCCGGAGCTGGTCGGCCAGGAAACGATCGAGCTCGGCCAGGCCGTCGGTGATCCTCCCCTCGCGTTGCGCGGCCCTTTTGGCTGCGGCCGCCCGTTGTTCCTCGGTTCGTTGTCTCGGCTCGGTTTTCCTGGCAGCGCGGGCCTCGCGCGCATCCGCCCACTGGGAAGCGAACTCGGCCACCTCACCGGATTCGGAAACCCGACCCTGGGCCCACAGGAACAGCAGGGCGAGGGCGTGCTTGCAGGGAAACTTGCGGCTGGGGCAGGAGCACTTGTAAGCGGGTGAGGCCACGTCGACGCTCACCCGGTACGGTGTCCTTCCCGACCCCTGGCAGGCGCCCCACAACAGATCCCCCTGGAATCCGATCTCGGACCACGGGCCCGGGGTGGCGAGTTTGCGGCCCGCCTTGATCGACGAGGCATCGGGGGCGGCTGCTTCGACCCGATCCACTGTCCACGGTTCACCCATGGGTCCAGAGAGTAACGGGCCCCACCGACACGAAGCCTCCCGGGAATTGACCGGGATCAACCCTCCTTCGGCGGGAGGAGCAGCAGGAGAACGTTTCTGTGGCTCGCTCGTTGTGCACCCTCGAGGTCCGGGATCGCCGAGCCCGTGGCCCGTCCGGCGTTCACAGGACCACCACCGATCGCAGGACCTCACCCTGTTTCATCCGGTCGAAGGCCCGCTCCACCTCGTCCAGGGCGATTTCCTCGCTGACGAAGGCGTCAAGGTCCAACCGCCCCCGGCGGTAGAGATCGGCGAGCACCGGGAAGTCGCGGCTGGGCAGGCAGTCCCCGTACCAACTCGATTTCAGGGAACCACCACGACTGAAGACGTCGAGCAGCGGGATCCGGGGCACCTTCTCGTCCGAGGTGGGTACTCCGACCAGCACGGCGGTTCCCGCCAGGTCGCGGGCGTAGAAGGCCTGCTCCCAGGTTTCCGGCAGACCGACGGCGTCGATCACCACATCGGCCCCGAAGCCCTCGGTGAGGGCGCGGATCGCCGTCACGGGATCCTGTTTCCTGCCGTCCACGACGTCGGTGGCCCCCAGATCGCGGGCCCAGCGAAGTTTCCTCTCGTCCCGGTCGACCGCGATGACCCGGCCTGCACCGGCCAGCGCCGCGCCGGCGACGGCAGCGCATCCGACTCCACCGCAGCCGATCACCGCGACGCTTTCGCCGCGCCTCACATCCCCGGTGTTGATGGCGGCCCCGAGTCCCGCCATCACGCCGCAACCCAGCAACCCCACCGCGGCCGGGCGCGCCTCGGGATCGACCTTGGTGCACTGCCCGGAGTGGACGAGGGTTTTCTCGGCGAAGGCGCCGATCCCGAGCGCCGGGGTGAGTTCCGTGCCGTCGGTGAGGGTCATCGGCCGGGATGCGTTGAAGGTGGCGAAGCAGTACTGGGGTTCGCCCCGTCTGCACGCCCGGCAGGTTCCGCACACGGCCCGCCAGTTCAGCACCACGAAATCCCCTGGGGACACGTCGGTCACCGCGTCGCCGATGCGTTCCACGATCCCCGCCGCCTCGTGTCCCAGCAGGAACGGGAAGTCGTCGTTGATACCGCCGTCCCGGTAGTGCAGGTCGGTGTGGCAGACCCCGCAGGTGAGGATCCGCACGACCGCATCTCCCGGCCCCGGGTCGGGTAGGACGATCTCCTTGAGCGTCACCGGGGCACCCTGTGACATTGCGACCAGGCCACGCACTGTTTCCGTTTCCATGTTTTCGAGGCTATGCAGGGATCCGGTGCCGTAAACCCCTGCGGTCGGGTTCATAGAAAACCCACAGCCCGGGGATGCCGGTTCCCGGGAGCGCGAATCGCGGTTCCGGCTTCGGGAAGTAACGCACGACTCCCCTTCTTCGGCTTCGTGGGAGAATCGGAGACGTCATGACGAACCTCAGCGATCTCCTGCCCCGGGATCCCTCCCCAGATGTCCTCCTCGATGTCTTCACCGAGTGGGTGGAGTCCTCGGGCATTTCGCTGTACCCGCACCAGGAGGAGTCGCTGCTGGCAGTTCTCGCGGGAGACAACGTCATCGTCACCACCCCCACGGGCTCCGGGAAGTCATTGATCGCGCTCGGCGCCCACTTCGCGGCCCTGGCGGAGGGTCGCCGCACCTGGTACACCGCCCCCATCAAGGCCCTCGTGAACGAGAAGTTCTTCGCCCTGTGCGAAGCGTTCGGGGCCGAGCGGGTCGGAATGGTCACGGGGGACGCCTCGGTCAACGCCGACGCCCCCATCGTCTGCTGCACCGCCGAGATCCTGGCCAACCTGGCGTTGCGGGAGGGGCGCGGCGCCGATGCCGGGCAGGTGGTGATGGACGAGTTCCACTTCCTCGCCGAACCGGAACGCGGCTGGGCGTGGCAGGTTCCGCTGGTGGAACTCCCCCAGGCGCAGTTCGTGATCATGTCGGCAACCCTCGGGGACGTGACGGCACTGGCCGATGACCTGACCCGGCGCACCGGCCGCGAAACGGCCGTGATCGGCGGGGCGACCCGCCCCGTCCCGCTCACCTACCGCTGGTCGCTGGCGCCGCTCCACGAGACCATCACGGAGATCGTCGAAACCCACCAGGCGCCCGTCTACATCGTCCACCCCACCCAGGGGGCGGCCGTCGAGCAGGCGACGGCCCTGCTCAGCCAGGGAGTGGTACGCAAGGCCGGTGCCACTGTTCCGGAGGAGTTGAAGCAGGCCATCTCGGGGTTTCCGTTCGCCGGTGGTTTCGGGGCGACGCTGTCCAAGCTGCTGCGCGGCGGGATCGGGGTTCACCACGCCGGGATGCTGCCGCGTTACCGGCGTCTGGTGGAGCAACTGGCCCAGCGCGGGTTGCTGGCGGTGATCTGTGGCACCGACACCCTGGGGGTCGGCATCAACGTTCCCATCCGCACCGTGCTGTTCAGTTCCCTGACGAAGTTCGACGGCCGGCGCCAGCGGGTGCTGCGCAGCCGCGAGTTCCACCAGATCGCGGGCCGCGCGGGCCGCGCCGGTTTCGATTCCATCGGTAACGTGGTGGCCCAGGCCCCCGAGCACGAGGTGGAGAACGCCCGAATCCTGGCCAAACACCAGGGAGACGAGAAGAAACTGCGGTCGGTGCGGCGCAAGAAACCACCGGAGGGTTTCGTCAACTACACGCAAGCCACCTTCACCAAACTGATCGATTCGTCCCCGGAGCAGCTGCACGCCCGGATGAGGATCAGCCACGCCCTGCTGCTGAACCTGTTGCAACGGGACGAGGAGACCGGCGTCGCGGTCGCCCGCCTGATCGACTCCACCAACCCGGAGCCGAAGGCACGCCGCGCCATGCTGCGCCGCGCCGCCGGGCTCGGCCGGTCGTTGCTGCGGGCCGAGGTGATCACCCGACTGCCCGAACCCACCCCCGGAGGTCGCCGCTACCGGTTGAACGTCGACCTGCAGCGTGACTTCGCGCTGAACCAGCCCCTGTCGGCCTTCGCACTGGCGGTGGTCGAGACCCTCGACCCCGGCTCCCCCGACTACGCCCTCGACGTGGTCTCCGTGATCGAGGCGACCCTGGAGGATCCCCGGGTGGTGTTGCTTGCCCAACAGTTCAGGGCGCGCGGCCAGGCGGTCGCGGAGATGAAGGCCGACGGCTGGGACTACGAGGAACGCATGGAGGCCCTGGAGGAGATCACCTGGCCCCAGCCCCTGGCCGAACTGCTGGAGCAGGCCCACATCGAGTACTCGGTGGCGCATCCCTGGCTGTCGGAGACCCCGGTCAGCCCGAAGTCGGTGGTGCGGGACATGTACGCCCAGGGAATGACCTTCGGCGAGTACGTGGCCCACTACAAGCTGCAGCGCACCGAGGGGTTGTTGCTGCGCTACCTCACCGACGCCTACCGGGCGCTGCGGCAGAGCATTCCCGAGGGGCTGCGCACCGGTGAGCTGGAGGACCTGATCGCCTGGCTCGGTGAGATAACCAGGTTGGTGGACTCGTCGCTGCTGGACGAGTGGAACGAGCTCGCCGCCCTGGCCGGGGTTCCCACCGAGCAGCGGGCCGAGGTGGCTCCCCCGGCACGGCCCGTCACGGGCAACGAACGCGCCTTCAGGGTGATGGTGCGAAACGCCATGTGGCGGCGTGTGGAGCTGTGTGCCGACGACGACGTGGACGGTTTGACCGCCCTGACCAGCGGAGATCCCATGACCCGGCAGCGTTGGGACGATGCCTTGGGCGACTACTGGGACGAGCACGAGGACATCGGCGTCGGCGCGGATGCGCGCGGCCCCGCGTTCTTCGTCGTCGAACCGAGACGGGGCGGCAGGCTCTGGGAGGTGCGTCAGATCATCGACGACCCCGCGGGCAACCGCGACTGGTCCATCTTCGCCACCGTCGACCTCGACGCCTGCGACGAGGCCGGGGAGCTCGTGCTGCGCACCCTGGACTTCAGCCGACTGGATGGTTGAGCAGGGGCAGGATCCGCTCGGTGAACAGGGGTGCCCATCCGGGTTCCGGGGAGGCCGGATCCACGAAACGGGCCTCCTCGATCTCGGACCGCGGAACCGGGAGCCGGTCGAGGGACTCGGGTGCGCGGAAGACGTCGGCGAGAACGACGGTGCCGGTCTCGTTGGCGGCCGCGGCACGATGCCTTCCCAGAGGCAACAGCCCCTCCGGGTCGAGCTCCAGCCCCAGCTCCTCACGCAACTCGCGGACAGCGCACTGCTCCGGGGTTTCCCCCGGTTCGGGTTTCCCACCCGGGTTGAGGAAGGCGTCGGTGCCGCGTTTGCGGACCATCAGCACCCGGCCCGTCGTGTCCGTGAGGACCACGGCGCTGACCCGGATCTCCCCCGGCCTTCGCATCCTCGTGTGCGGGATGCCCGCCTCCGGGTACTCCGGACCCACCGGCTCGAATCCGAATTCACGGTAGAGCGGAACCACGTGGCTCTGCGAGTGGATCACGATCGGCTGTCCGCCGAAGCGTCCCAGCACGGCCGCAACCAGTGCGCGCGCCAGGCCGTCGCCGCGCCTGTCGGCCCTGACGGCCACCCTTCCGAAGGACCGGGTCGCCCCCAGTTCGGGTTCGCCGAGCAGCACCGTGCGCAGATATCCCGCACAACCGGTTTCGTCGGGGATCCACCAGTGGAGGGTCTCGGGATGCCTGTCGAGGTCATCAAGGTCGGGAATGTCGATGCGTTGCTCCACGAAGAACACCTCGGATCTCAAGGACACGATCTCGAAGAACTCATCCCGGGTCAGTTCTTCCCAGTTCCTGACCTGTATCGAGGTTTCCACGATGCCACCCGCTCCCTTCATCCCACCATGGGAAACCCGCGGGAACCGCCCGGCCCCCGTTTTGGTGGTGTGACGTAACCTGAGGGTACAGGGCGCTTTCTAGGAGTGATTTGCCGTGAGCCTTGGTGGCTTGATGATCATGATGATTGTGGCCGGGATGATCTTCCTGGCTCTCAGGGGTTCGCGCGCGTTGAACAGGGGTCAGCAGCCGCAGCAACTCGGCGCGGGACCGGTGCGATACGGCGAAACCCCCCTCGGGGACGCGGCACGTGCTTCCCTGGATGCCGACATCACGCGTTTCGGCGACGAGTTGCGCGATCTCGACCTGGACGTGGTCGGCCTCGAATTGAGCGAGGAGGCCCGGGCGAACTACTCGGAGGCCCTCGACGCCTACGAGAACGCCAAGCAGGCCATGAACCAGGCGCGCTACGAATCCGACGCCACCGCCATCGCCCACATCCTCGAGGAAGGGCGCTACGCGATGGCCTGTGTGAAGTCCCGCGCCCAGGGCCAACCGGTGCCGGAACGCCGCCCGCCGTGCTTCTTCGACCCGGCTCACGGACCCTCCACCAGGAACGTCACCTGGGCTCCCCCCGGCGGCGCGCCACGCGAGGTCCCGGCCTGCGCGCTCGACGCGGCCCGCGTAACATCCGGGGCGGACCCGCACATCCGTATGGTCCAGCAGGGCTACCAAGCGGTTCCCTACTGGCAGGATCAGGGGCATGCCGCCTACGCGCGTGGTTACTACGAACCCTACGGGCTGGATCCGGTGGTCCAGGGACTGGCGAAGGGTGCGTTGCTGTTCGGTGGGTTCTCCCTCCTGATGGGGCTCCTCGACGACTGACCCGTTCGGCACCGGTTTTCCGGGGCCGGCAGCCCCATGAACCCGGGGACGCATGGGCCTGCCCGGTGGCGGGAGGCCCGGCCATGCGGAAAAATGAGGCACTCGTCCGATGAGGTAGGCGGTGCACGTGTTCAGGGAACTTCGAGAGGGGATCGGTGGATTCCTGCGATCCGCCGGCCTCATGTTCCGGTATCTGATCGTCACGAGCATCCTCCAGGCCACGGTCCTCTTTCCCCTGTTCTGGTGGGCCGCAAAGTACCTGTTCGCGATGCGGGGCCTGGTGTCCCTGAACAACGCCAACGCGAGCCGGTTCCTGCTCTCCACCCCGGGGGCGCTGTTCATCCTGCTCGCCCTGACGATGGTGTTGTTGACGACCCTGCTGGAGGTCGGCGGGTTCGTGAAGCTGAGCGCCATCGCGATCGGGAGCGACACAAAACCCTCCTACCTCACCGTCATCGGCAGTATCCTCCGTTCCCTGTTCAAGATCGCCGGACCGGGCCTGGTCCTTCTCCTGCCGTTCGCGCTGGTGGTGCTGCCGTTGACGGGTTCGGCACTGAACCCGAGTTTCTTCACCAAGTTTCGCATTCCGAATTTCATCACCGCCGCCATTTTCGCCAATCCCCTGTACGCCGTCGCCTACTGGTGCCTCGTGGCCCTGATGTACGTCGCGGCCCTGATGATCGTCTTTGTCTTCCACTTCATGCTGCTCGGTGATCTCAAGACCCTCGCCGCAATCAGAGCGAGCATTCGCCTGATGAAACCGAACGTGCTGCGTTTCGCAGCCTTCATGTTTCTCGCGATCCTGTTCTTCGCCATCTTCGCCGCGCTCATCATCGGAGCGGTCGCCGGCCTCCATCTCCTGAGCATGATGGCTGTCCCGGAGGGTGCCACCGCCCTCGCGACCTTCGTCGGTTCCGTTTTCGTGATATTGCTGGCCCTGGTGGTCGGCCTGATGGCCAGTTTCGTGGTGCCGCTGGAGTTGTACCTGCTCACCAACCGCTACTACGCCTTCCTGCGGAAATTGCCCGATTCCGATCCGCTCAGGCCGCTGGCCGACGTCGTGCCCACCATGCCCTCCAAGAAACGCCCGAGTCTCCTCGACCGCGCCCTGGGGCACCGGGTCGCACTCAGTTTTCTCGTCGCGGCGTTCGTGGTCGGCATCGCTGGTCTCTTCACCATCACCGCCGACGAATTGACGGCCGCACCCGACATCGCCGTGGTGGGGCACCGCGGCGGACCGGAGGACACCGCGGTGGAGAACAGCATGGAGGCGGTCGAGCAGTCGATCACCGCCGGGGCCGGTTACGTCGAGATGGACATCCAGCGCACCCGGGACGGCCAGTACGTGGTCTTCCATGACGAGAATTTCTCGCGGTTCACCCATGAACGCCGCGCAGTTCACGAAATGACGTTGGCCGAGATCCGGGAGCTGGATCTCGGCGAGAAATCGAATGGCAGATTCAGCAACGTCAGGGTGCCCACTCTGGAGGAACTTCTGGAGAGAACCCGCGGGCGCATCGGGATCTTCCTCGAGCTCAAGGGCCGCAGCGCCGACCAGCAGATGGTCGACGATGCCGTGGCGGCCGTGAAACGCCACGACATGCTGGACCGCGTGGTGGTGATATCGCTCAAGTACGAGTTGATCACCGGAATTGAGGAACGCCACCCCGAGGTGACGAGCGGTTTCATCTATTTCCTATCTTTCGGGGACACCGCGCACCTGGTCGGCGACTACTTGATCCTTGAGGAGGACGCCGCCACCAGTGACACGATCACGCAGATCCACGAGGCCGGTAAACGCGCTGCAGTCTGGACCGTCAACACTGAGGAATCAATGCAGAAATTCGTCAACTGGCCGGTGGATGCCGTGATCACCGACCGGGTCCGGCAGTGGCAGGCCGTCGCGGCGGAACGCCGGCGGGCCGCTCCGCTGGATGTGCTGATGAGTGAGCTCATCGAGTAGGAGGCTCCGGCGCCGTGGCGCCGGAGGATGCCGCGGCGCTGGGGTACGCTTCGGGGCCGTATGACTTCCTCCGCGTTCGAACACCTCTCCCCCGCGTTCCCACAGCGCGCCGCCTGGGGCACCGCGCAGAGTCTCCGGGCCTGGCAGGTGGCCGCCCTCGAGCTGTACGCGACCACCCAGCCCCGCGACTTCCTGTGCGTGGCCACCCCCGGGGCGGGCAAGACGACCTTCGCGTTGCGTGTCGCCCATCAGCTGTTGCACACCCGGACCGTGAAACGCGTCGTGGTGGTGACCCCCACCGAGCACCTCAAGACGCAGTGGGCCGATGCCGCGGCCCGGGTCGGTATTCACCTGGATCCGGGCACCGGAGGGGTGAGGCGGGGACGCTCCAGGCAGTTCGACGGATCGGTGGTGACCTACGCGGGGGTTTCCCTGCGTGCCTACGCCTACGAGGCACTGTGCAACCAGGTTTCCACGCTGGTGATCTTCGACGAGATCCATCACGCGGGCGACACCAAGAGCTGGGGAGACGGCATCCTGCAGGGTTTCTCCGAGGCCACCCGCCGCCTGGCGCTAACCGGCACCCCGTTCCGCTCCGATGACAGCCCGATCCCGTTCGTGACCTATGAGGAATCCGAGTCGGGGGTCAGGATCTCGCGGGCCGACTACACCTACGGCTACCGGGAGGCTCTGGCGGACCACGTGGTGCGGCCCGTGATCTTCATGAACTACGGCGGGCAGATGCGTTGGCGGATGCGCTCCGGGGAGGTGCTCGACGCCGAACTGGGAACGATGCTCACCAAGGACCTGACCGCCCACGCCTGGCGCACCGCCCTGTCGCCGACGGGCGAGTGGATCCCCGCCGTGCTGCGGGCCGCTGACCAGCGCCTGACGCAGGTGCGTCGCGCCATCCCCGACGCGGGCGGCCTGGTGATAGCCACCAATCAGACCGTGGCGCGCGCCTACGCGAAGATCCTGACCGGGATCACGGGGAAACGCCCCACCGTGATCCTCTCCGACGATGCCAGGGCCGGCGGGAGGATCGAGGAGTTCGCCGCGGGCCAGGATCGCTGGATGGTGGCGGTCCGGATGGTCTCGGAGGGGGTGGACGTGCCACGGTTGGCGGTCGGGGTCTATGCGACGTCCACCTCGACTCCGTTGTTCTTCGCCCAGGCGGTGGGCAGGTTCGTGCGTTCAAGGCGGCGCGGCGAGGTGGCGACGGTGTTCCTGCCCACCGTGCCGATCCTGCTGGCCCACGCCGCGACGCTGGAGAAGCAACGCGACCACGTGCTGGGACGCCCCCGCTCCGGGGAAACCGACATCTGGGCGGAGACGGAGGCCCTCATCGATGCGGCCAACCGCGAAGAAACGGCCTCCGATGACCTCTTGGGCGAGTTCGAGGCCCTCGAATCCCAGGCCACCTTCGACCACGTGCTGTTCGACTCCCAGGCCTTCGGGATGCACGCCGAACCCACCTCGCAGGACGAACTCGACTACCTGGGGCTGCCCGGTCTCCTGGAACCCGACCAGGTGAGCACCCTCCTGGCCGAGCGGCAACGTCGCCAGCTCAGGCGACGCGAACGCAGGGACCCGAAGTCACAACCGGAGGTGCCGCTGCACCGGGCACTCGCGAACCAGCGCAAGGAACTCAACTCCCTGGTGGCCCAGCTGGCCCGCCTGGAACAGCGCCCCCACAGCCATGTCCACGCCGACCTGCGCCGCGAGTGCGGCGGCCCGCCGTTGGCCCAGGCGACGACCGAACAGGTTGCCGAACGCATCGCCCGGGCGAGGGCCTGGCTCAGGCGCTGATCGCCGGCACCGTACCGTGCTCCCCGTCCTCGGGGCATCCCCGGGCGCGGCCGGGCCTGCGACCAGTCAGCGGGCCCGGCTGACACGGCCGGGAGTCGCGTCTTTCGACTCGCCCGCCACTACGCTTGGGGCATGAGCGATGACCCCAAGAAAATGGCGCGCGAAGCAGTCGAGTTCCTCTACTCCCGTTTCGACGTGGACCGCATCGACCTGGCGCTGGTGCTGGGTTCCGGCTGGTCCGCCGGGGCCGATCAGTTGGGTGAAGGACTCGGCGAGATCACGCTCGGCGCGGTGCCGGGTTTCCGCAAACCCGTCGTGAAGGGGCACGGTGGTGTCCTCAAACTGGTCCGAACCGCGGGCGGCAGGACTGCCGCGGTCCTGACGGGCCGCACCCACTACTACGAGGGCCGGGGGGTCGACCCGGTGGTCCACGGGGTGCGCACCGTCGCCGCCTGGGGAGCCTCCACTCTGGTTCTCACCAACGGTTGCGGCGGGTTGAACCCGGCGTGGGCGCCGGGCACCGTCGTCCTGATCCGCGACCACATCAACCTGACCGGGGCCACCCCGTTGCGGGGAGCGACCTTCGTAGACATGACCGAGGCGTACTCGGGTCGGCTGCGCGACCTGGCCCGCACCGTTGCCCCGGAACTGCCCGAGGGCGTCTACGTGCAGTTCCGCGGCCCCCAGTACGAAACCCCCGCTGAGGTGCGGATGGCGGGACTGCTGGGGGGAGACCTGGTCGGGATGTCGACCGCGCTTGAGACCATCGCCGCCCGAGAGGCCGGGCTGGAGGTGCTGGGACTCTCCCTGGTGACCAACGCCGCCGCGGGCCTGGCGGAGGCGGGACTCGACCACGCCGAAGTGCTGCGGGCCGGGCGCGATGCCGGTCCGCGGCTGGCCTCGTTGCTGGCGGGAATAGTGGGTGTGTTGTGACCGCCCGGGATGCGGCCCGCTCCTGGCTGGCCGCCGACCCCGACCCGGACACCCGCGCCGAGCTCGAGGAGCTGCTGGGGGCGGCCGATTCCGGGGATCCGGGAGCCTCGGAAGCCATCGAGGACGCTTTCCGTGGCCCGTTGGTCTTCGGTACGGCCGGGCTCAGGGGCCGGATGGGGGCCGGACCGAACCGCATGAACCGCCTGGTGGTTGCCCAGGCCGCGATTGGCTTGGCCGACTGGCTGGAGGAACACGGCCACGCCGGCGGACAGGTGCTGGTCGGCCACGACGCCCGCCACAAGTCCGAGGAGTTCGCCCGCGACACCGCGGAGATCCTGGCCGGGGCAGGTTTCAAAGTGCTGCTCACGGGAACACCCGTCCCAACCCCCCTGGTTTCCTTCGGTATCCGCCGATACGGCTGCGTCGCGGGGATCGTCGTGACGGCCTCCCACAACCCGGCCGCCGACAACGGCTACAAGGTCTATCTCGGTGACGGGTCGCAGATCATCCCGCCAACGGACACACAGATCGCCGCCCGCATCGCCGCCCACCCCGTCGATTCCCTCGCCCGGCTTCCGCGCAGCGACTCGTACAAGGTGATGTGTGACCAGATCACCCGCGACTACGTGGCCCGGGGCGCCGGTCTCGTCCCGGAGGGGGCCGCCCGCGAGATCACCTGGGTGCACACCGCGATGCACGGTGTGGGGGCCCGCACCCTCCGGGAACTGACCAGAACGGCGGGGTTCCCTCCCGCCCACGAGGTTCCCGAACAGGCCGAACCGGATCCGGACTTCCCCACTGTCGCCTTCCCGAACCCGGAGGAACCGGGTGCGATCGACATGGCCCTGGCGCTGGCCGGGAGAACCGGGGCCGATCTGGTGGTGGCGAATGACCCCGACGCCGACAGGTGCGCGGTCGCCGCTGTCGTCGACGACCGGTGGCGGATGCTGACGGGCGACGAGCTGGGCCTGCTGCTCGCGGACCACATGATCCGGCGAGGCGCGAAGGGGGTACTGGCCAGTTCGGTGGTCTCCTCCGGCGCCCTCGCCGCACTGGCCGCCGCGAGGGGACGAGATCACGTCACCACCCTCACGGGTTTCAAGTGGATCGGGAGGGTTCCGGATCTCGCCTTCGGCTACGAGGAAGCCATCGGCTACTGCTGTGATCCCGGAGCGGTCCCGGACAAGGACGGCCTGACCGCGGCTCTGATGGTTCTCGAACTGGCCGCCGGGTTGCGGGCCGAGGGTCTCACCCTGGCTGACCGGTTGGACGAGCTGACCGCCGAGCTGGGGCTCCACGCCACGTCCCAGTTGGCGATCCGCGTCAGTGATCTCTCCCTGATCGCCGACGCCATGGCCAGACTGCGCGAGAACCCACCCACGTCCCTCCTGCACGCGCCCGTCTCCTACCGCGACCTGGCGGAGGGCACGTCCGGTCTTCCCCCGACCGACGCGGTGGAGCTGTCCGGCGACGAGGTGCACGTGGTGGTGCGCCCGTCCGGAACCGAACCGAAGTTGAAGTGCTACCTGGAGGTGCGGCTCACGCCCGAGAGGTCCCGGGCCGGCGCGGCCGCCAGATTGGCCGCCGAGATCCGGATGATGGCGCTTCGGGGGCAGATGCAGTCCGTTCTCGGTCTGGGCTGAGGGATTCCACGAACCCCGGGGCACGGTCCGTCTGCACCCGGAGACCTCTACTCTGGGAACCATGCGTAGGTTGTTCAGGGGGTTGTTCCTCGTCATCACGGTGGTTCTCGTGGGACTGACGAACAGCCCACAGGCATGGGCCAAGGAGTCGGCTCCGGTCAACTGGTGGAAAGTGAACGTCAACCTCACCAGCGACGGGGTGGCCCACGTCGAGGCCGAACTGGAAATGGATTTCTCCAAGGTCAATGGACGGGGACCCGTTTTCGCCTTCACCGAGAAACAGCGGACCGGCAACGAGGGTGAATGGTTGAATTTCGGAATCTCCAACATTCAGGTGAGTTCCCCCAGCGGCGCCAACTCCGAGACGCAGATCACCCGCGATAATGGAACGATAGGCGTTCGAGTGGGCGAGAAGAATACCACGTATTCCACCCCGCAGACCTACCGGATCAGCTACGAAGTCACCGGTTTGATTGCCACCAACCACGCGGTGAGCGGACTGGACGAATTCAACTGGAACGTCATTAACGGCTGGGAGTCGGAGATCAAGAATTTCCAGGTCACCGTCACCGGCCCGGCGGCAATTTCAAAGGTCGCCTGCTGGCAGACCAAGAAACTGCACACACCCTGCGAATCAAATTCCAGCGACGCCAGCGCCTCATACACGGTGGACAGGATTCCGGCAGGCGATCCGGTCCAGGTGGTCGCGGGATTCCCTGCCGGCACCTTTCCCGGGGTCACCCAGAAGGTGACGAAGGACCCCACCCTCTCGGAGCTCCTCTCCGAGACGTACTCGCTTACCCCGGCCACGGGGATCACCACCACGCTGCTCGGGGCGGGGGCCGTGGCGGGGTTGTTGTCGATGAGGAACCGGAAAGCCCGCGACGAGGTGTTTCTCGGCCTCACCCCGGGACTGACCCCGGCCGCCGGAGCCGCCTCCGAGGTGGGCAAACGCCGCGGCAAGGTGAACGTCGCCGTCGCCTTCCAGCCGCCCAAGGGCACCCTTCCGGGAGAGATCGGCACCCTTACCGATGCCACCGCGGATTCCGTGGATATCTCCGCGACCATCGTCGATCTGGCCGTCCGCGGCTATCTAGTGATGACTGCCCTCCCCGACGGGGATCACCAGCTGACCCGCAGCAAAAAGAAACTCAAGGACCTCGCGGGCTACGAGAAACAGCTCATGGTCGACATCTTCAAGGCCGGCAAGACGGTCACCCTGGATCAGCTTCGGCACAAACGCTACGCCGGGACGCAGAGCAGGGCGCGAAACAACCTCTACAAGCGGGTGATCTCACGCAAGTGGTTCCGCGACAACCCGCAAAAAGCACGCAAATCCGCGCTCAAACTGGGGATTTCCCTCACCGTCGCGGGGCTGGTGGGCAGCCTGCTCGTCGGAGCGGTGACGGGTTGGGGGCTGATTCTCCTGCCGGTCGCGCTGTTCGGCATCGGGCTGATCTTCTTGGCCCACCGGTTCGGGGCCCGCACGGCCCAGGGTTCCGCGGTGCTCGCCCAGGCGCGAGGTTTCGAACTGTACCTGCGTACCGCGGAGAAGGAGCAACTGCGATTCGAGGAGGGCGTCGACATCTTCAGCCGCTACCTTCCCTATGCCATGATCTTCGGCATCGTCGACCGCTGGACGAAGCTGTTCGCCAAACTCGGGAACGAAGGCAGTTACCAGGTCGACACGTCTTGGTATCAGGGAATGGACCTGTATCACTCGACGGGCATGTTCTACACGAACCTGAACAGTTTCTCCCACGACTTCTCACGTTCCCTGTCGTACGCCACCTTCGCCGAGAAGGCGGCCCAGATGGCTCAATCAGCGCAGTCCTCCTCAAGCGGTTCCTCCGGTGACTCAGGCTTCTCCGGGGGCGGCGGGTTCTCCGGCGGCGGTTTCAGCGGAGGTTCCTGGTGACCGGACGGGGTCAGTTGCGCATGAAACGACACGGATTGCAAGGACTGCTGGTGTTGGCCATTGTCCTGCTGACGGCCTTCCTGGCCGCGCCTCAGGCGTGGGCCGACGAATCGGCCCCCATAAACCACTGGAACGTGGACGTCAACCTGTCGCTGGACGGGGTGGCGCACGTGAACGCCGAACTCGAGATGGACTTCTCCAAAACCTTCGGGCGCGGCCCGGTTTTCGTCCTGCCCACCCGGCAGCCGGGAGGGGAAGACGGCCAGTTCTACCGCTACGAGATCTCCGGCATCCGCGTCAGCTCCCCCACGGCCCCGGACCAGATCCACACCACCACGGACAAAGAAGGCAACATCCAGGTCCGGGTCGGTGACGCGAACCGGTACCTTCACGAAAAGCACACCTACCAGATCAGCTACACCGTGACCGGTTTGATCGCCCCGAACCATCCGAAGAGCCACCTCGACGAGTTCAACTGGAACGTCATCGGCAACTGGCGGGGCAGGATCAACAACTTCAAGGTCAAGGTCACCGGCCCCGAGGACGTGTCGAAGGCCGCCTGCTGGACCGGAAACAACTACAAGCAGTCCTGCACATCCGGCAGCAGCGGGAAAACAGCCACCTACAGCCTTCCCTCGGTCAGTCCCGGAACGCCCGTGCAGGTGGTGGCGGGATTCCCGGCAGGCACCTTCCCCGGGGCGAAGCAGAACGTGGAATACCGAAGGACCCTGAGCAACGCCTTCTCGTTGACGCCGATCACAGGGGCGGCGACTCTTGTGACGACCGCCGGGGCTGCTTTCGCCATCGTCAAGATCCGCAACCGGTACGCGCGGGACGAGGCCTACCTCGGGGTGACTCCCGGTCTGAGCCCACACGCCGATCAGAAGGAGCACATCGGTTTTCTCCCGGACGACCTGAACGTCGCGGTCCAGTTCCATCCCCCGAAGAACGCCACCCCGGGCGAGATCGGTACCCTGATGGACGCGAACGCCGACTTCATCGATGTCTCCTCCTCTATCATCGACCTTGCGGTTCGCGGCTACCTGGTGATCACGGCGCAGAAGGACGGCGATCACCTGCTCACCCGAACCGAGAAGGACCAGAGGGAACTCGCCTACTACGAGAGGAAGCTGCTGTCGAGGCTTTTCCAGTCGGGCGATGAGGTCACCCTGAAGGAACTCGGCGACGAGAAATACGATGGTCTGGATTCCGAGATCCGGGAGCTTCTCTATCAGCGGGTGGCGGAGCTCGGTTGGTTCCGTGAAAACCCGAAATCCATGCGCTGGTCCGGGATAGCCGCCGGGTTTTTCATCATCGCCGCGGGATGCCTGCTCTCCCTGGTCCTCGGTTACGGCATCGGCTGGGGCCTGGTGTGTCTTCCCGTCGCGGCTGTCGGTATCGCGGTGCTCATGATGTCCGGAAAGTTCGGGAAACGCACGGCCAAGGGATCAGCTGCCCTGATCCAGGCGCGTGGTTTCGAACTCTATCTGCGCACCGCCGAGGCGGACAAGTTGCGCTTCGAGGAAGGCGTTGACATCTTCAGCCGCTACCTTCCCTACGCCATGATCTTCGGCGTGGCGAGGCGGTGGACGGCGTTGTTCTCCCAGCTCAAACTGACGAACAGGTTCGAAGCCGACACGTCCTGGTACCAAGGGGTCGATCTACACGCCTCGAACAGCGCCTTCTACACCAGGTTCAACAATTTTTGCTACAACTTCTCCGACGCCATGTTCACGGCCCATGAAGCCGCAAGAGCGAGCAGCTACAGTTCGAGTTCCTTCTCCTCGTCCAGCTACACCTCCTCCGGAACCTCGGGAGGTTCCGGGTTCTCGGGCGGCGGCGGGTTCTCCGGTGGCGGCTTCAGCGGCGGATCGTGGTGACGAAAAGGGTGGGCCCGGGATTCCGGGCCCACCCCACGTCGAAACGCTCCGGAAACCGGCGTTCTCGTCGCGGTTCCCCCGCCGCCGCTACGCCCGGATCGGAGCCCAGCTCGGGCCCTCCGTCGCCAGTTTCTCGTCGAGTTTGCGGAACAACGGGCTGGGTTTTGCCAGCGGGGTGCCGGCGACGACAGGGCGGCGTTCCCACACCGCCTGCTGGGCCGCGTAGTCGCCGGTCAGGATCGGATAGGTGATCTCGCCGTCGGTGACCTCCCTGAGTTCCGGCTGGGCCGCCCACACTCCCTGATTGCCGAGTGCCTCGAAGACGGCCTGGGCGGAGTGCGGCAGGTACGGGGTCAACAGGGTGTTGCAGTCGGAGACCACCTGCAGCGCAACGTGCAGCACGGTGTCACGGCGGGCTGGGTCGTCCTTCAGCTTCCAGGGTTCCTGATCGGATAGGTACTTGTTCGCCAGGGAAACGATCCGCATCGCCTCGGTGATACCGGCCTTGAAACGGCGGGCCGCGATGTGCTCCCCCACGGTCTCGAAGGCCGCGGCGGAGGCGTCGAGCAGTTCACGGTCGGCCTCGGTGAGTTCCCCGGCCCGGGGGATCGCGCCATTGTTCTTGTGGGCCATGGAGATGGAACGGTTGACCAGGTTGCCCCATTCGTTGGCCAACTCGAAGTTCACCCGGCGCACGAACTCCTCCCAGGTGAAATCGGTGTCCTGGTTCTCGGGGCCGGCCACCGCGATGAAATACCTGAGCGCATCGGGTCCGAACTCGTCCAGGAAGTCACCTACGAAGATGGAGGCGCCCCTGGAGCTCGACACCTTCGAGCCACGCATGGTCATGAACTCCGACGAGACCACCTCCGTGGGGAGTTGCAGCTCCCCCAGGGCGGGTTTGATCTCGCCGCCGACGGCTCCCTGCCCGTTGGCCCCCAGCAGGATGCCCGGCCAGATGACGGAGTGGAAGACGATGTTGTCCTTGCCCATGAAGTAGAAGCTCTGAGCGGTCTCCTCGTTCCAGAACCTCCGCCAGGCATCCGGGTCGCCGCTGCGCCTGGCCCATTCAATCGAGGCCGACAGGTAGCCGATGACCGCGTCGAACCACACGTAGATGCGTTTCATGGGCGCATCCACCCATCCCTCGAGGGGAACGGGAACCCCCCAGTCGAGGTCGCGGGTGATGGCCCTGGGGCGGATCTTCTCCAGCAGGTTGTGGCTGAACTTCAAGACGTTGGGCCGCCAGTCCTCGCGGGAGTCGAGCCAGGTCGTCAGCTGCTCCGCGACCTTCGGCAGGTCGAGGAAGAAGTGTTCGGTCTCCACGAACCGCGGGGTTTCGCCGTTGATGCGGGAAACCGGGTTGATCAGGTCCGCCGGGTCGAGTTGGTTCCCGCAGTTGTCGCACTGGTCGCCGCGGGCACCGGTGTAGTCGCAGATGGGGCAGGTGCCCTCGATGAAACGGTCGGGCAGGGTGCGTCCCGTTGACGGGGAGATGGCTCCCATCTGGGTCTGGGCGGTGACATAACCGTTGTCGTACAGTGCCTTGAACACCTCCTGCACCACCCGGTAGTGGTTGGGGGTGGTGGTGCGGGTGTAGAGGTCGTAGGACAACCCCAGCCCCTGCAGGTCGGAGGCGATCACCCGGTGGTACTTGTCGGCGCATTCGCGGGCCGTCAAACCCTCGGAGTCGGCCTTCACCTGGATGGCGGTGCCGTGCTCGTCCGATCCGGAGACCATCAGCACGTTGTGTCCCGCCATGCGCATGTAGCGCGCGAAAACGTCCGAGGGGACGCCGAAACCGGACACATGACCGATGTGGCGGGGGCCGTTCGCGTAGGGCCAGGCAACCGCCGCTAGAACGTCAGAACACATGGCCCGCATCCTATCGGGTGTGGACCGGGGCCCGCCTGCTCGCTCAGGCCCGCGCGATCCGGAAACCTCCCCAGCCTCCCCAGGCGGATCCGACCAGCATCAGGATCACCCAACAGGTCCCGACGATGGAGGAAACCAACTCGAACCCGACGAACAGGGGCCACAGCACCAGGTAGAACAGCGCCACCGCGGCACCCCAACCCAGGATGGCGACCCCCACCCCACGCCAACCGTAACCCAGCCAGAGCGCACACCCCAGCATCAGCAGTGCCACGATCGGCAGGCCGTAGAACAGGAACAGCCCCTCGGAATGGCCTCCGTCCCCCAGCCCGACGATCAGCCGGGAAATGCTGCCGACGACCTGCCAGAGCATCGGTAGCCCGACGCTCAACGCGATGAGCATGGGGAACACCCGCCGCCTGGCGTGCCCCAGGGCGACGGCGAACCGCGCCCCCCACAGCCACAGCAGCGGCACCGTCGCCAAGCAGACCAGGAAAAGCACACCGGCCGGTTCCTGGACGTTCTCCCGCCGGAACGTGGCGACCATCGCAATGTCGGCCAGCCACGGAATCACGGGCCACCAGTAGCGCCACGCGAATCGCCCACCAATGGCGGACAGCACCGCACCGACGTCTCCGTTCATCGTCACTTCCCTCTCTCGACGTCCACCTGAGCGTCACGCCTGGGGCCTATCAGCAGGTCGGCCAGTTCCCGGAGGCTCACAGGCTTGGCAGGCAGGTCACCTTCCGCTCCCTTCCTGACCACCGCGCTGGCCCACGCCCCCTCCCGGTCCAGCCGCCCGAGCCTGGGAAGCGCGTCCACCTCCACCACCGGCCCGCTCACCCTGGTGAACGATGTGACCAGGCCTCTGACGGTGTCGGCGGCCGTGATCCGGCCGCCCTCCATGAGAGCCACGTACTGGAACAGCGGCTCGGCCTCATCGACCAGGTGCGTGGAGATCAGCAGGGTGCGGGGGAACATGTGCAACTCCTCCAGCAGAACCCGGGTGAAACGCTGCCGGGCGGGCACGTCGAGGCCATTGTAGGGCTCGTCCAGCAGGGTCAGCGGGGCGCGGGCCGCCAACGCCAGGCTGAGGAAAGCAGCCGTGCGCTGCCCGCGGCTGAGAGCCATGGGGTGGCGGCTCTCGGGAACGTCGAACCAGGCCAGCAGCTCGATGGCGCGTTCCATGTCGAAGTTCGGATGCACCCGGGCGACGTGGCGCGCGAGGTCACGCAGGCGCTGATCCCCTCCGAAGGGCCAGTGCTCCGCCGTCAGGTAGACCGTCCCGGATGCGGCCTCGGGCAGCTTCCTGCCGAAAACCTGCGCCTCACCGGTGTACCGGGCCTCACGGCCGGCCAGCAGCCTCAGCAGCGTGGACTTGCCGGCCCCGTTCCGTCCGATCAGGCCGGTCACCGAGCCGATGGGTGCCGACAGGTTCACCTGCTGCAGCACCACCCGTGATCCCAGCCCGACCTGAACGTTCCTCAACCCAAAGGCCACTTCACCTGCCACGTCGCGCCTCCTTCATACGTACCGGAAGCTGTTCAGCCCACCAGTCGAGAATCGCTTCGAATCTTTGTCTTCTGTGCCAAGGTGTCCCGGACCGCGACAGTTCGTGGTTCTCCCCGGGGAAGATCAACATCCTGGCGGTCACCCCGTTGCGCCGCAGCTCGGCGAAGTAGCGCTGCGCCTGCTCCAGCGGGCACCGCAGGTCGCGTTCGGAGTGTATGACCAGCGTCGGGGTCCTGACCTGCCCGACCCTGGCCATGGGTGACTGCTGTTCGACCTTTTCCGGGTCGGCACCGACATAGCCGTCGGAAAAAAACCACCCGATGTCGCTGGTCCCGACGAACGCGGCGGGATCCAGGTAGCCCCGTTCGACGACGGCGGCGGCGAACCTGTTGTCGTGGGCGGTGATCCACGCGGTCAGGTAGCCCCCGTAGGAGCCCCCCATGATCCCCACCCGGTCCTCGTCCAGACTCTTGAACTGTCTGCACGCCCCGTCCAGGAAGGCCAGCACGTCAGCCATGTCAACCACGCCCATTCGTTCCTTGACCGCCCGGCCATGGGTCTGCCCGTAGGACGAGGAACCTCTCGGATTGCACTGCACCACGGCATAGCCGGCACGAACATAAACCTGGGCTTCGTCGAAGAAGGCCCAGTTGAAGTTCGAGAACGGGCCGCCGTGAATGTTCAACAGCACCGGATGAGGCCCCCGCCCCTTGGGAACGAACACCCAGCCGTGGATGTCGTTGCCGTCCTCGCCTTGGATGGTCAACTCCCTCGGTTCCACCGGGGTCGCCGCAGCAACGAGGGGCCGCGCGAAATCGGTAAGGCGGACGAGTCTTCCCTCGGCTACCCTGGCGAGTTCCATGGGGCGCGTGGCCTCGCTGACAACCGCCACGCTCACCCCCGAGCGTTCGGCGGCCGCACTGACCACCTTCGGGCCCTTGACGAGAACATGGACCCGGCCCTCGGGGGAGATCACGTGCAGTTCCCCGCAGCCCCGGACTCGGGCTGGGGCCAGGACGGATTCCTCCCCGAAGGGCTCCAGGAAACTCCACGGTGCCTCGTAGTCGCTGGTGACCGGATCCGTGAGGATCCGGGGTTCGGTGCCGGGCTCCGCATCGACGGCCAGGGCGGCGACGGCCTTTGCGCTCCCGACGAAATCGAGCCCGCTCTCACCGAGGTGTTCCGCCAGCAGGAACAGGGTCCTGCCGTCACGGCTGAACCGGGGCCGCGACCATGCCCACGTGGCTTCGGCCCCCCCGGCCACGAGGACCGGTTCCCCGCCGGTGACGGGCACGCGGTGGATCATCGAGCGCAGATCCGAGTCCTCCCCGGCGTGCAGGGCAGCGGTGAAGCAGACCCGTTTCCCGTCGGGTGTGAACTCCGGCTGGCGGCAGTCGGCCTCCAGCGGGGTGAGCAGCCTCGCCTGGGGGATGCCACGCCTCCCCCCGAGCGTCGTGTTGTCCCTGGGTTCCTCCTCGGTTCCCGTTGCCGCACGCCCCCGGGGTTCCAGCCAGGGTTCCTCGTCGAGGGAGGGAACCTCCAGGAGGTAGATCCCCCGAGGACGGTCCCGGATGTATCCGATCCCGTTCGCCTGGTATTTGTTTCCCACGATCAGCCTGGGATCCTCGCGTTCGGCGGGAACGCCTTCGAGGGTTCCGTAACGCCCCTCCTCGGGCATTCTGGCCACAAACGCCAGCTCCCTGGAGTCCCGGGACCACACGAACTCGTCCACCCCCAGCGGGGCGTCGGTGACGATCCTGGGTTCCCCACCCTCGGCGGAGACGATGGCGAGTTGCGGTCTGGCATCGACACCGCCCCGCAGGAAGGCCACGGTATGCCCGTCGGGGCTCAGTTGCGGAGCCAGGTCCGAGGTGCCCCGGGTCAGGGGTCGGGGACGCCCCCTGCCTGCCGTGGCAACGCTCCAGATTCTTCCTACGTGGTCGTCCACGTCGAAGGAGGGACGGCTCGCCGCGAAGACCGCCTGTTCACCATCAGGGCTGAGGGTCGGGGACGACAGGGTGACCAACAGGTCCAGGTGGCGTGGTTTCACACCCCATACCGTAAGGCTTCAGGACTTCCGGGCGCCACGCGGGCCCAGCGGACGGATGGGCCAGGGCAGCTTACGGATCGGAACCGACATGGGGCGCGCCATGGCCGCCCCCGCGGCGACACCCGCGGCCAGGATGATGCCGACGGCGGCCGCGGTCATCAGGTCCTGCTGGCCATCCACGAAGGACGTCTCCCCCGTACCTAGGGCCAGTTTCAAAACCCCGGACCAGGTGACCAAGCCGGGCAGGATCGGCACCACGGCCGATGCCGAGATGGAGTCCAGCTGCACCCGCAACAGGCGTGCCGCAGCCGCGGATGCCGCCCCGACCAGCAGGGCGGCCGCCCCGGTGGCCGCGACCACGGGCCAGCGCTGCGCCAACAACCACAGGAAGAACCACCAGCTGGCCGCGCCGATCAGCCCCGCGCTGACGATTGCCCGCCGCGACGCGCGGGTGCAGAACGCCCACGCCGCGGCCACGATCCCGGACCAGAACACCGAGACGGGACCCAGCAGGCCATCGATGCTGAACTGTGCGTTGATCCACACCGGAATGCCCAACCAGCTGGCGCCCGCCACCACGACACTGGCGCCGATCACCAGCCCGATGGTGACGATCAGCCCGTGGATGGCGTGGGCGGTGCCGGTCACGTAGAGACCAGAGATGGCGTCCTCCGAGGCGCCGAGAATGGCCAGGCCCGCGAGCATCGAGATGATGGCGCCGATTACTATCAGCCCCGGTTCGATCCCGGCCAGCCCCGGGACACCCCACCCCTTGGCCAGGGCCACGCCGACCGCAGCGGCCGCGGCCATCGCCCCGCCGACACACTGCTGGAAGAACACCGAGACCCGTCGCTTCGAAAGCCACACCTGGGTCCGGTGGATGCTCCAGGCGACGATCAGCGCCAGCAGGCCGACGATCCACCGGGCCCCGAACATGAGCGCCGCCGCACTGGAAACCGCCCCGAAACCCAGGGAGACGTCGAGCCCTCCCCAGCGTCCGTGACGCCCGAGGATGGCCTCGATCCGGGCCCGGGAGTCCGGGATGCTGTTGTTCCGGGCCTCGGAGGCCACCTGCTGAAGCATCGTTATGAGCTCGAAGTCCTGATGGCCGATGGGAACCACCCGCATGGCGGTCAAGGGTTCGCCGTCGGTCTCTCCCCTGACCGAGACGATGATCATGTTCCCGGTGACGTCGGTGTGGTATTCCGCCATTCCGAGGTCCCGCATGGCGTGCCGGGAGGCCCGGATCGCCGATGACACGGAGGCGCCGTGGGCCAGCATTCCGCAACCGATCTCCAACCCCAGGTCCAGCACCTCCCGGGGATCGGCGGTCATGCCCGCTCGCCGGGAAGCTCGAACAGCGCGAGCTGTTCGGGTGCATCGTCGCGCAGCGGTTCCGGTCGTGCCGGTTTCTTCCCCGCCCCCGGGAACCCGGGTCCCCGGGCCACGGGGGCACCGTCCCGATGGGCGGTGGCGGCGGCACGTGCCCGTTCGTCGGCGGCCTCGTTCAGGGGATGGCCCGCGTGTCCCTTGACCCATTCGAAACGCACCCGCCTGCCCTGCAGGGCCCGGTCGAGTTGTTTCATCAGGTCGGCGTTCAGGACGGGTTTGCCGTCGCCCTTCTTCCAGCCGCGGCGTTTCCAGCCGGGAAGCCACGCGGTCAGGGAATTGATGACGTACTGCGAATCGCACAGGACCAGCAGCTCCTCGTCCGTACCCGCCGTGGAGTTCAACAGATCCAGGACCGCCATCAGCTCCCCCATGTTGTTGGTTCCGTGGGGCCATCCCCCAGCGGCCCATCGGTCGTCGTCGATGTACCAGGCCCACCCGGCCGGGCCGGGATTTGCCAGCGAGGACCCGTCCGCAGCGGCCGTGATCACGCCCGTGCCTCACGGCGGGCGGCGTGGAAGGCGGGACGGATCAGCCCCTCGACGAGGGCTTCTCGTTCGTCGTGGTGCAGGAAGGCCGCGCGCATGGCCGCCACGGTCACGGCCTCCACCTCGGCGAATCCCCATCCGAAGGTCTCGGAGAGTTTCGCGAACTCCTCGGACAGGGAGGTGCCGCTCATCAGGCGGTTGTCGCAGTGGATGGTGACGTTGAAACCGAGCTCGGCCAGCCGTCCGACGGGATGCCGGTCGAGGGACTTGGCCACGCCGGTTTGAAGGTTTGAGGTCGGGCACACCTCGAGCGGAATCTGCTGGTCCCGGACGAAAGCCGCGAACCGCCCGAGCCTGGGTCGGTCTCCCCAGAAATCCTCGATGTCCTCGCAGACGCGCACGCCGTGACCGATGCGCTGGGCGCCGCAGAGCTGGACGGCCTCCCACATCGACTTCGGCCCGTCGGCCTCGCCGGCGTGAATCGTGAAGTGTGCGTTGTTGCGTCGCAGCAGGTCGAAGGAGGCCTGGAAACGGGTGGGGCGGAAGCCCATCTCGGCGCCGGCGATGTCGTATCCGACGACGGAGTCGTCGCGATAGGCCAGGGCCAGTTCGGCAATATCGGTGGTGGGTTCGTCGACGTGACGCATCGCCGTGACGATCTGGGTGGCGACGATGGCCCGTCCCGCGGCCTCGGCCTGCGCCATGCCCTCGGCCAGACCGTCGCGGACCGCCTCCACCGCGGCCTCTGGCGTCAAGCCCTTCTCCAGGTGCTGTTCGGGTGCCCAGCGGGCCTCGGCGTAGACAACACCATCGGCGGCCTGGTCCAGCACGAACTCGCGCGCCACCCGCACGAGCTGGTCGCGGGTCTGCATGGCTGCGGTGGTGTGGGCGAAACCCTCCAGGTAGCGCACCAAGGAACCGGAATCGGCGGATTCGAAGAACCACCGGCCCAGCTTCTCCGGGTCGGTGGTGGGCAGTTCGTGCCCGTTCTCAGCGCAGTGCTCTACCACGGTCGCGGGCCGCAGCCCGCCGTCGAGGTGGTCATGGAGGGCGACCTTGGGCAGGGCGCGTAGTTCTTCCGGGCTCAGCATGAAAACATCCTAGGAGTTGTGGGCCGGGGTCAGCGGGCATGGTCCAGATCGGCGGGTCCGAAGGCCTGCGGCAGCACCTCCGACATCGGCAGCACCCCGACCGGGGTGTCCATGAGAAGCCCGTTCCCGCCGAACTCGAACAGCAGCTGCCGGCAACGCCCGCAGGGCATGATCCGCTCCCCCAGCTTGTTGCAGCAGGTGAACGCCACCAGCCGGCCACCTCCGGTGGCGTTCAGCTGCGAGACCAGTCCGCACTCGGCGCAGAGCCCCACCCCGTAGGAGGCGTTCTCCACGTTGCAGCCGACCACGATGCGGCCGTCGTCCACCAGTGCTGCCGCACCCACCTGGTAGTCGGAGTAGGGCGCGTAGGCCCTTCCCGTGACCTCCCGTGCCGCGGCCCGCAGCCGTTCCCAGTCGATGCCGGTCATCTCAGTGGGTCTTCACGAAGTGGGCGCCATCGGCGGCGGGCGGACGGACGCGGCCGACCAGTCCCGCGACGGCGATGATGGTGGCGACGTAGGGCAGCATCTCGATGAACTCGCTGGGAATCGGTAGGTTCATCAGCTTGATGGACTGCGCCAGGGCCCGGGCGAATCCGAAGAACAGGGCCATGCCCGCTCCCAGGACGGGATGCCAACGGCCCATGATCACCGCGGCCAAGGCGATGAAGCCGTTTCCGGCCGTGATGTTGTTGTCCTGAAAGGCTCCGACGAAACCAACCGTGAAGTAGGCCCCGCCCAGACCCGCGAAGATCCCGCCCAGCAGCACGGCCTGGGTCTTGGTGGAGATCACCTTGATCCCGACGGTGTCCGCTGCCCGCGGGTGCTCACCGACCGCCCGGACCCGCAGCCCCCACTTGGTGCGGTGGAGCAGGAACCACACCAGTGGAACCGCAAGTAGGGCCATGAAGGTCAGGGGGCGTTGGGTGAACAGGATCGGCCCGATGAACGGGATCTCACTCAGCGCTGGGATGGCGAACACCGGCATGGGGCTGACCACACCGAAGGTCTTGAGGTCACGGGCGACGAGCTGCTGGAAGATGAACCCCGTCAACCCGGTGGCCAACAGGTTCACGACCACGCCGACGATGACGTGATCCACCAGGTATTTCAGCGTGAACAGGGCCAGCACGGCCCCCATCAGGAGGCCGGCGACGGCCGCCGCGGTCAGGGCCGCCAGGAAGGACTGGGTCACGGAGAAAATCACGGAGGCCGCGAAAGCCGCGGCCAAGAACTGGCCCTCGATCGCGATGTTCACCACGCCGGCGCGCTCCGACAGGACACCGGCCAGCACCCCGAACAACAGCGGCGTCGAATACGCCAGCGTGAGGTTCAACTGGCTCGTCAGGGTGAACGGAACGGCGGAGGACGCGGCGGCCCAGACAACGAAACCGACAAGGATGCTCAACCCGGCGATCACTCCCGCCGCAGTGCGGCAGTCCTTCGGGAACCTGCCGATCAGGAACACGGCCCCCGAGGCCAGGGTGAGCAGGGCGAGGAACAGCAGCACCGGCAGGCCCGGCACCTCGATGGTCGGCAACTGCACATCCGCGAAGGCGTCCGACAAGGCGATTTTCCCGGTCGGATTGGCGGTGAACGCCATCACCACCAGCAGCAACCCGAGCAGGGCGAGGAGAATACCTGCCGCTATGCGCGTGGAACGCCCCTCCGGTGATTCGACGATCTTCCTTTCCGGAGCGTCGGCACCGGGAACGATGATGTCGGTGCTCATGCCTTGGCCTCCTTGGGAACGGTCCGGACGGCCCCGCGCCTGCGTTCCTTGAGGAAGGGCAGCAACCATATGACGAAGGCAGGCGCCGCGACGAGCAGGACGATCAGGGCCTGGATGAGATCAACCAGCTGCTTGGGGGTGTTGGCGATCGTGACCATGGCGGTGCGGCTTGCCTTCAACGCGCCGAACAACAACCCCGCAAGCACCACGCCGATGGGGCGGGAACGCCCCAGCAGGGCCACCGTGATGGCGTCGAACCCGAGGGTGCCGATGATGCTGACGGTCAGCTGCGACGGGTAGCTCGTCAGGATCACGGGAGCGGTGACGGTGATCAGGCCCCCGAGACCGGCCAGGCCACCAGCCAGCGCCATCGTCGTGAAGGTGACCCGGCTCACGGATGTGCCCGCAGTTGCCGCTGCGTCCGGGTTCAGCCCGACCGCCTGCAGCCGGAGACCGAACCTGGTGCGTTCCAGGAGCCACCAGCATCCCAGGGCCGCCAGCAGCGCCAACCCGAATCCCAGGTGCAGGCGGGTACCGGCGACCCGGGGCAGGGTGGCGCTCCATTCAAGCACGGGGGCGATCGGGTTGGACGTCCCCGGTTGCCGCATGAACGGCTGCTTCAGCAGAAAAGAGAGGATATTCGCGGCGACGTAGTTCATCATGATCGTGAGGATCACCTCGTGCGCCCCGGTGCGGGCCTTGATGAGACCGACCACGCCACCCCAGAGCGCCCCCATGAGAACACCCGCGAGGATCACCAGCGGAAGGTGCAGGAAGATGGGGAGCCCCTTGATGCTGAAACCGAGATAGGCCCCGACCAGCGCACCCATCACGGCCTGGCCCTGGGCTCCGATGTTGAACAGCCCGGCCCGGAAGGCCAGCGCCACCCCGAGGCCGGCCGCTATCAGGGGGGCCGCCTCCGCGGTGGTTTCGGTGAGGGCGGTCGCCGACCCGAGGGAACCCACGTACATTGCCTCGAAGGTGAGCGCGATCTTGCCGAAGGTGGCGTCCAGGGCGTCGCCGGGCCGGGCGATGAAGTAGGCGTACTTCGCCATGATCTCCGCGTCGGTGACCACCATGATGACCATCGCGACGGCGAAGGCCAGGATCAGGGAGGCCGTGCTCACCAGGGCCGTGTTGGCCCAGGCCGGGCGGCCACGGGTTCCAGTGTTCATGCCTGGTCCTCCTGCTCCGTGATGGCGGCGGCGTCATCGTGGTCGATCCCCGCCATCATGAGTCCCAGCACGTCGCGGGGAGTGTCCGGTCCGACGACACCGACGATGCGTCCCCGGTACATGACCGCGATGCGATCGGCCAAGGACTCCACCTCGTCGAGTTCCGTGGAGATGATGAGCACCGCGGTCCCCCTGTCCCGTTCAGCGACGATCCGGTTGTGAAGGAACTCGATCGCGCCCACGTCGACACCCCGGGTCGGCTGGTTCGCCAGCAGCAGCGACAGCGGGCGCGACAGTTCCCGGGCCAGCACCACCTTCTGTTGGTTGCCGCCCGACAGCGACCGGGCCGGTTGCGCGTAGGAGTCGGTGCGGATGTCGAACTCCTCGACCAGCTTCGCGGCGTGCTGGTTGATCTGCCCCAGTTTTAGGTTTCCGCCCACACTGAAGTGGTCGAGGTTGTCCAGCACCAGGTTCTGGGCGATCGAGAAATCCCCGATCAGGCCGTCCTTGTTCCGGTCCTCCGGCACGTAGCCCAGGCCCGCACCAAGGGTTTTGGCGGGACTGAGCCGCGTGACGTCGGCACCGTCGAGGGTGATCGTGCCGCCAACGGGGGTCATGGTGCCGAGCAGCGCCTCGGCCAGTTCGCTCTGCCCGTTGCCCTGAACCCCCGCGATCACGATGATCTCGCCGCCGCGCACCGTCAGGTCGAGATGATCGACGGCCACCGCTCCGGACGCGCTGGCCACCGTCAGTCCGGAGATCACCAGACGTTCCTCCCCGATCCGCGGCGCCTGTTTGGTCACCTTCAGTTCCACGGAACGCCCGACCATCATGGCCGCCAACTCGGCCTCGGTGCTGGTGGGTTCGGCGCGCCCGACGACCTCGCCGCGCCGGATGACAGTGATGTCGTCTGCTACCTCCAGCACCTCGCGGAGCTTGTGGGTGATGAAAACGATCGCACGGCCCTCGTCGCGCAGCGCGCGCATCACGTCCATCAACTCGCCGATCTCCTGCGGGGTCAGCACCGCCGTCGGCTCGTCGAAGATCAGGTAACGGGCATCCAGGGCCAAGGATTTCAGGATCTCGACCCGCTGCTGGATGCCGACGGGCAGGTCCTCCACGAGGGCATCCGGATCGACCTCCAGGCGGTACTGCTTCGAGAGTTCCCGGACCCGCCGCCTGGCCTGGTCGATGTCGAGGAGCCCCGCGGAGCCGGGTTCGTGTCCCAGCACCATGTTCTCCGCGACCGTGAACGGGGGAATCAGCATGAAGTGCTGGTGCACCATGCCGATGCCTGCCGCCATGGCCTGCCGGGGATCCCCCAGCCTCAGTTGCTCCTCCCCCAGCCAGACCTCACCCTCGTCGGGGGCCAGCAACCCGAAGAGGATGTTCATCAGGGTGGATTTTCCCGCCCCGTTCTCCCCGAGCAGGCAGTGGATGCGACCCGGAACGATTTCGATGCTGATGTCGTTGTTGGCCGTGAGGGAACCGAAACGTTTCGTGATGCCTTCCAACGACAACACGGGAGCGGCCGGGGGCGACGAAGTCACTGTTCCTCCTTCATCAGGCGGACTCACTCTACAAGCGATCACCGGAAAAGGGACACCCGAGGGTGCCCCTTTTCAGGTTGTTCACGCGCTACCTGACCGTGGTCTCGACGGTGATCTTCCCGGAGATGATGTCGGCGCGGATCTGTTCCAGTTCCGACTTGGTCTCGGCCGAGACCTTGGAGTCGAAATCGTGGAATTCGGAAAGATCGACACCCTTGTTCTTGAGAGTCCCGACATACGGATCGGAGGAGAAGGAGCCCTCCTTGGCGGCCTTGATGACGTCGAGGACGGCCACGTCCATGCTCTTCTCGATCGAGGTGATGATCACGTCCTTGTACTCAGGTGCGGAGACGTAACCGTCGGTGTCCACCCAGATGGCGTTCACCTTGCCGCTGGTTTCCTTCACGGCGGCCAGCGCCCCCAGCCCGGAGGGACCGGCGACCGGAAGGATGATGTCGGCTCCCTGTGCGATGAGCGTGTTCGCGGTGTTCTTGCCGCCGGCGTTGTCGTCGAACGGGCTGGCCCCGCCGATGAACTGCCCGTCCTTCGTTGCACGATCCCAGCCGAGCACCTGAACGCTCTTGCCCTTGGCCTTGTTGTAGTACTCAACACCCTGGGCGAAGCCGTCCATGAAAATCCGCACGGTCGGGTAATCGGCCCCACCGAAAGTGCCGACCTTCCCGGTCTGGCTCAGCGAAGCGGCGACATAACCTGCCATGAAGGCGGGCTGGGCGGTGTCGAAGATCAGCCCCTTCGCGTTGTCAACACCCTCGAAGGATTCGTTGTCGACGATCGCGAACTTGACGTTCGGGTTCTGCTTCGCGGCGGCTTCCGTGGCATTCGCGAGGGCGAACCCCACCGTCACGATGACACCGCACTTGGCATCGATCATGGACTGGACGTTGCGCGCGTACTCGGATTCCTCCTTGGACTCGATCTGAGCGGTCTCGACGCCGAGCTGTTCCTTCGCCTGCAGCAGGCCCTTGTAGGAGGTCTCGTTGAAGGACTTGTCGTCGAAACCACCGAAGTCGGAAACCATGCAGGCCTTGAAATCCCCTGAACCAGCGGTGGCGCCGCCGGTGGCGCTGCTGGCCGGGGCGGAACCGGCCGGGGATGAGGAGGGTGTCGTCGGTGCCTCGGCGCAGGCGGACAGCAACAGAGAGCTGATGGCGGCGAGGGAGGCGAGTTTGAGCAGAGACTTGGTCACTTCGAGCTCCAAACTTCGGAAAGTTTCCTGGGTGCCATGACCATATCGCGCGCGCATCATCAAGGCGCGGTACCCCGCCGAATCGTTATCAGCCCGCAACCTGCCTGACCAGGGCCAGGGCAGATCGAACCATCTGTCTGGTGGATTCCTGCCAATTCGGTTCCTGGCTGCGGTAAGGACCGGTTGCCAAGGAGATGACAACGGCCGCCGCCCGCAGTCTCAACTCCACCGGGTCCACGCGCCTGTCGAAGACCGGCACCCACCGTGCCAGCAGGTCGCGTACCTTGGCCTCCTGAGCGGGATTCATGCGCTGGATGGTGGACAGGTGGGCGATCAGGCAGGCCAGGTCGTCGGCGCGCCTGCCGGGGCCTATGGTGTCCACGTCGAGGATCCCGACCACCCGCCCCGCGGCCACGTGCACCTGGCCCTCGTGGAAGTCACCGTGGGTGGGTTCAATCCCGAGCGGAATCCCCGCCAGCCCGGCCCGGATCCGCTGAACCGCCCATTCGAGATCGCCACGCGCCTCGGGAAGGGCCGAGGAGACGATTTCCGCGTAGTGCTGGACGGCGTCACTCCACGGCGGACGGCGTTCCAGCTGCGCGACACTCGGGGGCATGGAGTCGAGCACCTCGATCAGCTGCTCGGGGGTGCACGGGTCACCGGGATCGAAGATCGCACGCGCCAAGGGTTTGCCCTGGAGCGCATCGAGGATCATCAGCTGGTCACTGGTGGTGTGAGCGACGTGGGGAGCCGGCACCCCGGCTGCGGTCAGCATCCGGTGCCTGAACAGCACGTCGTCGAAGAGCTTGGCGCGAATCGCCTTGATGTAGAAGGTGTTTCCGCCCGTGGTGAACCGCACGACGGCCCGGCGCCTGGGCCGGTATCCGATGATCTTCAATTCGAGTTCGTCCCCGGTGACGGGATACGGCAGCAACCGGGCGTCGTTGACCAGCGCGGCCAGCAGTTCGGGGTAGGCGGCTCGTTTCAGGCCCGGGAGGTCGGGATCGGCCGGGTAGATCCACACCGCCACCTCGCGGTTGCCGTCTCCAAAGACCTCAGCCCCCCGGTCGGTCTCGGACAGTTCACCGCTGCGGGCCGAGACTCCCAGCAGTTCCGTACGCTCCCCGTAGGGCCAGGACACCTTCGCCAGATAGGTGGCGGTGGTGGACTGGTTGGGGTTGGCATCCACGTGCTCCAGCGTCCAGCTGAGCAGTTCCCCCCCGGCGTGACGAACTGCCGCGCTGAGCACGGGACCGGCCCCGGGTCCCGTCAACAACCTCGATCCATCATCCATCGCCAACTCCTGAAACCGGGCGAGCGGAAATCCAGGAAGCGCGCCGCCCATCCATCTCCTCGACCCTGAACACCCAGGTCGGCGCCGCAGTGTCCCCCTCCACCGGTTCACACGGGGAGAGTTCCACGCTCACCTCGTCCCCAACCGCAGGCAGGCGTCCGAGCCGGGCCATGACGTATCCTGCCACGGTGTCGTAGGGACCCTCGGGAATGACGTACCCGGAAAGTACCGCGAACTCCTCGATGGTGGTCAACCCGTCCAGTCGTGCCAAGGGATCCTTTTTCGCTGGTGACGTGCCGTCCACCACGTCGTACTCGTCCGTGATGTCGCCGATCAGTTCCTCCACCAGGTCCTCCAGCGTGACGATCCCCGAGGTGCCGCCGTACTCGTCGCGGACGATGGCCATGTGGGCCTTCGCCGCGCGCATCGCGGACAGGGCACGCAGCAGCTTCACCGTTTCCGGGAGGTTCAGCACGGGCCGCACGATTCCGGACAGCTGACCGCCGCGCTCCCCGGCGTCGAGATCCATCAGGTCCCGGACGTGACAGAAACCGATCACCCTGTCGACGGAGCCGTCCGTGACCGGATAGCGGGAATGGGGCGCCCCGCGCACTTCCTTGTAGGCCAGCTGGATGGGCATGTCGGAAGGGAGGAACTCCACCTCGGTGCGGGGCACCATCACCTCGCGGAGACTGAGTTGGCCCGCGGCGAAAACCTCATCGACGATGCTGCGTTCCTCCTGCCCCAGGGTCGTCGATTCCGAAACCATCTCCCGCAGTTCCTCGTCACTCACGGCGTCCTTGGACAGTTTCGGATCGCCGCCGAAGACCCTCACCACCGCATCGGTGGAAACACCCAGGAACCAGATGACGGGCCGGGCCAGGGACGCGATGCCGGACACCAGCGGGGCCAGCGCCAGCGCGAACCCCTCGGCCCGTTGCATGGCGAGGCGTTTCGCGCTCAGCTCCCCGATCACTATGGAGAAGTAGGAAATCACGATCGTGATGATCACCAGGGCCAGCGGATCGGCCACCGAGGCGGGAATCCCCCAGCCCTTGAAGACAGGGGCGAGCCCAGCCGCCAGGGTCGCCCCGCCGAAGGCCGCTGAAAGGAACCCGGACAGGGTCACGCCGATCTGCACGGCGGACAGGAAGCGATTGGGGTCGCTGGTCAACCGTTCGATGGCCCGTCCCCGTTTACCCTTGGCCGCGAGCTGTCTGATCTGCGACTCGCGCAGCGTCACCAAGGCCATCTCTGCGGCCGCGAAGGTGCCACCGATCAGGATGAACAGCGCGATCAGCGCAATGTCAGAGACCGCCGACATCAGCGGAAGATCACCGTCCTGTTCCCGTCCATCAGCACCCGGTGCTCGGCGAACAGGCGCACCGCCTCCGCCAGGGTCTCCGATTCCTGGCCCCTCCCCTTGCTGACCAGTTTGCTGACCCCCATGGTGTGGTCCACCCTGACCACGTTCTGTTCGATGATCGGTCCTTCGTCGAGATCGCTGGTGACGAAATGGGCCGTGGCGCCGATCAGTTTCACCCCGCGGATGTGGGCCTGCCGGTAGGGATTGGCCCCCTTGAAACCGGGCAGGAAGGAGTGGTGGATGTTGATTGCGCGCCCGGCAAGGTGATCGCACAGCTCGGGGCTGAGGATCTGCATGTAACGGGCCAGAACCACCAGGTCCACCTTCCGCTCCTCGATCACGCGCCGGACCTCGGCCTCGAAATCGGCCTTGGTCTCTGGAACGACCACCCGGTGCGTGAACGGCACACCGTAGAAATCGGCCAGCGACCCCAAGACTTCGTGATTGGCCATGACACCGACAACGTCGATGGGCAGGGTTCCCGCGCGCCACCGGAACAGGAGTTCGTTGAGGCAGTGCCCCGCCTTCGAGGCCAGCAACAGGGTGCGGGTCGGGCGTTGCGTGCCGTAGATGTCGAACTCCGCGCCGAGCCCCTCCGCCACGGGACGCAGAGCGCCCATCAACTCATCGCGTGTGGGCCCGACCAGGGCGATACGGGTGAAGAACCGTCCCGTGTCGGCGGAGGCGAACTGCTGGCATTCGGTTATGTTGCCACCCAGGGAGACGACAACTCCGGTGAGGGCGTGCACGATGCCAGGACCGTCCGGGCACCGCAACGTCATGACGAGGTCCTGCATGAGCCCCAGCGTAGGCCATGCACGCCGCGCATTCCGCTCTCAACCGTTGAGGAAACACTGACTTGGCGACGAGAACACCGGGTCTGGCAGGCCTTCGGGCCATGGAACCCGGCGCGGCTCCGGAACGGTCCCGCCGCTGTGATCCATCCGCGAGGTCCCCTCCAGGCACCTCGACCGCCCGGACGTGGATCCTGGCGGAGAACATCTCCGCCCGGAATTGCGCTGCTCACCACCACCGGGGCCGGTCTGCCCGGCGCCCGCGCACGAAACGGCACTCCCGGCCCGGAAAACCCCAGAGGAGCGAAGTCCCGGCCAATTGCTCAACAGGATCCCGACCAATTGCCCACTGGAACCCACCCTCTGGAATCATGTCCGCGAGGCCGTAGATGAGGACCCTTCGGGAAATCAGTTCCTCCTGGCGGGCTCCGCCGGACCCACCAGGGGTATCCGCATGCGCTCCGGAGCAGGGCGGGTGGTCCGCATGGTGCTGCGCCCCATGATCCTGAGTGAGCGGCACCGGATTTCACCGACCGTATCTCTCAAGGACCTGTTGAGGGGAGATGCGGTGGTTGAGGGGCAAACCAGCCTGAGCCTGAGCGATTACGTCGATGAGATTCTCTGCTCCGGTTTCCCCGCATTTCAGGGATTGCCGGAACGGGCCGTTCGGATACAATTGGAGAGCTACCTGGCCCGTGCCGTGGATCACGACCTGCCGGAAGGAGGATTCCTGTTCCGGCGACCTGCCGCCCTGCGTGCCTGGCTCACCGCTTACGCCGCAGCTACGTCAACCACCAGCTATTCACGAATTCTCGATGCAGCGACCCCCGGGGAGGATGAAAAGCCTTCTCGCAACACTGTCACCAGTTATCGCGAGGCCTTGGAACGTCTGTTCCTGCTGGATCCGCTCCCGGCCTGGGTGCCGAGCCTTTCTCCCTTGAAACGACTGGTGGCAGCTCCAAAACATCATCTGGTCGACCCCGCTTTGGCCGCGCATCTGATCGGTGCCACCAAGGATTCCCTGTTGTACGGACCGGAGAGCACCTTTCTGGGGGCGCTGTTCGAATCACTTGCGACGCTCTGCGTCCGCGTGATGGCGCAGAGCGCAGAAGCCACCACAGGTCATCTGCGCACGAAAGGCGGTGAACACGAGATCGACCTGATGGTCGAGGGACGTGACCGTCGCGTCGTGGGGGTAGAGGTGAAACTCGCTTCCATCATCACCGACAGGGATGTCCGCCACCTCCATTGGCTGAAACAGGAACTCGGGGAACGCGTGACCGACCTCGTTGTCCTGACCACGGGCCCCCACGCCTTCCGCCGGGCCGACGGCATTGCGGTGGTTCCGCTGGGGCTCCTGGCTCCCTGAGGGAGCCGCTTCGGTGCCATCCATGCCCCGGCGGTGGCGCAGTTCTCGCCGGTTATTGGCTGATGAACGAAGGCGCGGCTTCAAGTGGTGTGAATAGCCAGTCCCGGTTCCGCGGCGTTTCGTGCCGGGACCGGGGATGCCCGCCTTCACCTCGCCGCATCCAGCAGCGCCGGCACGTCCAGGTTGTCCTCGCAGGCATCCGCGAGTCTTTCGATCATGGCCTCCCGCTGCTCGGCGTAGCCGGGGGCCCCCTCGCTGGGCCGCCAGTCGCTGCCGGTCAGCCGTGCGATCTCCTCAAGGAAGGCCCGGCGGAAACCGTCGGATTCGAAGGCCCCGTGCCACATGGTCCCGAAGGTCGCGCCGATCTGCTGTCCCTCGCAGAACTCCTTCCCGCCGGAGGCGTGAACCCGCCCGTGGTGGATGGTGTAGCCCTCCACCGGTTCTCCCCGCCAGGTCCCGGATGGCCTGCCGAGCACCTTCGCCTCGCCGAAACGCACCTCACCGGGAAGCAGACCCAGGCCTGGGATGTCGCCGTCACCGGATTCGAGGTCGTCGAGGATGCGGTCTGTGAGCATCTGGTAGCCACCGCAGATACCGAGCACGGGCCGCTGCTTCCGGGCGCGGATCCGGATCGCCTCCGCCAGACCTTTCTCCCTTAGCCAGGCCAGGTCCGTGACGGTGGCCCGTGACCCCGGAAGCACCGCGAGATCGGCCCGGGCGACCTGATCGGGTGATGCGGTGACGACCACCTGGACGCCCGGTTCCGCGGCGAGCGCATCCACATCGGTGGCGTTCGAGGTGCGGGGAAAGTGCACGACGGCGACGTGAAGCACCCCGGTGCCGGGACGCAGCGCCCGCGACCCGATGGTCAGGGCGTCCTCCCCGTCCAGCCACACGTCCGCCAGCCAGGGCAGCACACCGTAGTTCCTGAGACCGGTGCGCCGGGTCAGTTCGTCCAGCCCCGGGTCGAGCACCGCCTGGTCGCCGCGGAACTTGTTGATCAGGTATCCCGCCAGCCGCCCGCGGTCCTGTTCGGAGACGATGCCGTGAGTGCCGAAGATCGCCGCCAGGGCGCCCCCGCGGTCGATGTCGGCGGCCAGCACCACGGGCAGCCCGAAACGTTCCGCCAGGCCGAAGTTGACGTAGTCGCCCCGACGCAGGTTGATCTCGGCGGGCGACCCGGCTCCCTCGCACAGCACCAGGTCGTGGCCGGCGGCGAGTTCCTCGTAGGCTTCGAAGGCGGCCTCGGCCAGGTGTTTGCGTCCGCTGGCGTACTCCCCCGCCCCGAGCTCCCCCGCGGGGCGGCCACGGAGCACGACGAAACTGCGCCGGTCGCTGCCCGGTTTCAGCAGCACGGGATTCAGCAGGCTGCCCGGCTCCACACCGGCGGCCTGCGCCTGCAGGTACTGGGCTCGCCCGATCTCGGTGCCGTCCGAGCAGACCATCGAGTTGTTGGACATGTTCTGCGACTTGAACGGGGCCACCCTGATCCCGCGGCGCCGGAACGCGCGCGCCAGGCCCGTCACGATCAACGACTTGCCCGCATCCGATGCGGTTCCCGCGATCAACAACCCGGTCATTTCCTCCCACCTCCGAACACGATCAGCGCCCCGGCCAGCAGCCCCGTGGCGGCGGCGGTGACGGCGGTCACCAGTTTCGCGGCGCGGCGCACCTGCGGTCCCGTGGGGCGGGGGCCGTCGCCGAGGGTGGGGCGGAACTCCACCCGATCGCCGTAGCGGTTCTCCCCGCCCAGCCGCACCCCGAGGGCACCGGCCCACGCGGACTCGCACCAGCCGCCGTTCGGGCTGGGATGTCTGGCACCGTCGCGCCGCATGATGCGCCAGGCCCGGGAGACGTCTCCGCCGACCAGTGGGGCGCACACGCACGCCAGGGCCCCGGTGAGCCGCGCCGGCACCCAGGCCGCTGCGTCGTCGGCGCGTGCCGATGCCGTGCCGAAACGCCCGTAGCGCTGGTTGCGGTGGCCGACCATGGCGTCGAGGGTGTTGAGGGCGCGGTGAGTCAGGATTCCGGGCACCCCCGCGAGAGCCCCCCAGAAGATCGTGCACACCCCGGCGTCGTTGGTGTTCTCCGCCATCGACTCGACGGTGGCGCGTCCCAGGCCCTCGGCGTCGAGGAAACGCGGGTCGCGGCCGCAGAGGTTCGGCAACTGTTCCCGGGCCGCGTCGAGGTCGCCGCCCTCGAGGCGGTCGGCCATGATCCTTCCCTCGTCGGCGAGCCGCCTGGCACCGAGCGCCGCCCAGGTCGCGGCGGCGGTGGTCGCGACCCGAATCCAGCCGTGCCGGGCTGAAACCCGTTCCACCAGCATCCCGCCCGCCAGCACGGGGGCGACGGCGAGCGCGGTGAACACCGCTCCTGCGGCCCGGCTGTCGGCGTGGGTGGTTTTCTCGACCCGGGTGGCCCAGGAACCGAACCAGGCGACGGGATGGTGCTTCTGCGGGTCTGCGAACACCTGGTCCGCCACCATCCCGATGACGATCCCCAGGCCGCGGTGTCTCAGTGTCATGCCACTCCGATCAGGTTCACGGTGAGCGCGATCCCCAGCCAGACGGCCAGCTGGGTCAGTTCGATCAGGGAACCGTAGCAGTCGCCGTTCAGGCGTCCCAGGCGCCGCAGGAGGTGTCGCTGCCAGCAGGCCGCGAGCAGCCAGGCGACCGCGACCACACCCGACCAGCAGGCCGCTACCGGCCAACCCAGCAGCCACCAGGTGAGCGCGCCACCCGCCGCCAGCACCGCCCCCCGGCTGATCCACAGCCCGGCCGCCCCGACCTTGCCCGCCACCAGCGAGGACAAGGTGCCCGGGGCCGGTTCCTCACCCCGGCCCGGCAGCGTGGCGGCCAGCGGAACCACCCGTCCCGCAGCCATGCCGAGGGCCATCAGCACCGGCCAGGTGCCGGGAGGTGCGACGCCGAGGGAGGCCACCTCCAGCAGCAGCACCACCAGCAGCGAAGCCACCCCCATCGGGCCGATGTCGGACTGCTTCATGATCGCCCGCGCCTGCTCCGCGGGTTTCCGGGAACCCAGCGCGTCCGCAACATCCGCGGTGCCGTCCAGGTGCATGGCGCCGGTGGCGTAGGCCACCGTCCCGACGGCCATCAAGGCCCCGAGGAACCGCGACCCGGACGCGGCTGCGGCCCCCCATCCCAGCAGACCAACGGCTGCCCCGAGCACCGCCCCCAACCAAGGAAAGGCGAGAAGCCCGTCGGGGAAGTCGCGGTCTGCCCAGTCGTGTTTGCGCACCGGCAGCCACGTGTACATGGCGACTGCGCTGTGGAAGGCGCGCAGTGGGCGCATCAGGCCCCCTTGACCGGCACGGGAATGCCGGCCACGCACAGCCAGACCCGGTCGGCAACCGCTGCGACCCGCATGTTGAGGCGCCCCAGCTGGTCAGTGAACAACCTGCCGGAGCTGGTGGCCGGAACCACGCCGAGCCCCACCTCGTTGCTGACGAACACCACCGGTCTGCGGGTGGCGCGCAGCGCGGCCAGGAACTCCTCCAGCCGGTTCTCCAGGCGTCCCAGGGCCTCCGGGTCCCGGTCCCAGCAGCCGTCGTCGAGCAGCCTCGTCAGCCACACCCCCAGGCAGTCGACCAGCATGGGGGTGGCGTCGTCGCGGCGAAGCTCGGCGGCCAGGTCGATGGTCTCGACCGTCTCCCAGTGGGAGGGGCGGCGGGCCCGGTGAATCCTGAGCCGCTCCACCCATTCGGGATCGTCGGGACGCACCTCGGAGGTGGCCACGTAGGAAACCCCGGGTTCATCGGAGAGCAGTGACTCCGCGAAGGTAGATTTCCCGGAACGGGTCCCGCCCAGGATCAGCGCGGAGCCCTTCACGCCTTCGACACTCCCTGGCCGCTGAAGGTGCCCATCTCGTTCATGATGAGAGCGGCCGCCCTGACCAGCGGCAGCGCCAGGGCACCGCCGGAGCCCTCACCGAGCCGCAGGCCGAGATCGACCAGCCCGCGCAGCCCGAGGGCCTCATGGGCGGCGGTGATGGCAGGTTCCACACCGGCGTGCCCGGCGATCAGGTAGCCGACGACGTCAGGGCAGATGGCGCGGGCGACGAGGGCCGCGGAGCAGGAAACCACCCCGTCGAGAACCACGGGGACGCGCCTGGCCGCGGCGACCAGCATGAGCCCGGTCATGGCGGCGTGTTCGAAACCACCGACGGCGGCCAACGCACCGACCGCGTCCCCCTCGGTGACCAGCCTCGCGACCCCGCCTACCTCGAGCCCTTTCTCAATCACCGCCACCTTGTGGGCGAGCATCTCGTCATCGGCCCCGGCCCCCCTGCCCGTGACCTCGGCCACGGACCTTCCGGTGAACGCGGCCGTCAAGGCCGCGGCGGGCGTGGTGTTGGCGAGCCCGACCTCACCGGGCACCAGCACGTCGGCTCCGGAGTCGATGGCGGCGTTGGCGGCCTCGATACCGACGCCGATCGCCTCCAGGGCCTGCTCCACGGTCATTGCGGGCCCTTGGGTGAAGTCGGCGGTGCCGGCCGCGATGCGGCGGTCCACGGTGCCGGCCGCGTGCTGCAGCAAACCGACGTCGAACACCTCGGTTCCGGCCCCGAAGGCCCGGGAGATCACGCACACCCCGGCGAACCCGATGGCTATCCCGGCGGCCATCTGGACGCTGACCTCCTGGGGCCAAGGCGTGACCCCCTGCGCGTAGACCCCGTGGTCGGCGGCGAAAACGATCACCTTCGGATTTGAAGGCACCGGAGGTGGGCACTGGGCGGCGATTCCGCAGAGCCGCACCCCGATGGCCTCGAGTTCCCCGAGGGAACCGGGGGGTTTGGTCAGGTCGTCCTGCCGGGCGCGGCCCGCCTGGAGCCAGGCGTCCTCGACGGGGGCGATTCGGGAGGCGAGGCCGGACAGCTCGGTTGGGGTGAGGGCCATATGGTCACGTCCTTAGCTCGGTTGTCGATATTGCCGACCGATCCTGGTGGCTGAGAACCGGCCGGAGCGCACCGCCGAGGCTAGCACCCCCGCTCAGAACAGCTTGATGGGGCTGATGATGTCGGCCAGGATCAGCACCACCCCACCGATCAGCAGGAATCCACCGACCAGATAGGCCACCGGCAGCATTTTCGCGGTGTCGACGGGTCCGGGGTCGCTCTTGCCGCGCAGCCGCGCCAGACCGCGCCGCAAGGCCTCGTAGAGCGCCCCTGCGATGTGGCCGCCGTCGAGGGGAAGCAGCGGTACCAGGTTCAGCAACGCCACGAACAGGTTTACGCTGCCGAGCAACGACAACCAGGAGGCCACGCGGTCCTGGATCGGCACCGAGTCCGCCACCGCGATCTCCCCCGCGACGCGACTGGCACCGACCACGGAGATCGGGCTGTTGATGTCGCGTTCCGCACCGGTGGCGAGCCCGACCCCGACGTTCCAGACCCGCACCGGGAAGGAAGCCAGGGCCACCAGGGACATTCGTGTGATGTTCCACATCTGTCCCGCCGTTTCGATCACGCCGCCCCGAACCAGTTCCCGGCTGGGCGAGACACCGAGGAAACCGGCCTCCACCCTGGAGGTCGGGTCGAGTCTGTCAGGCACCGACTGGATGATGGTGTTCACGGTGGGAAGTTCCATGGTCCTACCATCGCGTTCGACCGTGAGCGTGGCGGCGCCGTCGCGGTTCGCGCGGATCAGGTCAGTCAGTTCATCCCAAGTGCTGACCCGGTGACCGTTGAAGGCAACCACCTTGTCCCCCACCATGACGCCCGCCTGTTTCGCGGGGGTCTGGGGATCGCCGTCCTGGCAGGTGGCGGGGGTGCGGCCGGCGGGGATGACGCAGTCATTGACCACCGTCACGTTCAGCGTCAACTGCCAGGTGCCGTGGAAAAGGTTGATTCCCAGGAAGATCAGGAAGGCCAGCAGAAGGTTCATGGCGGGCCCGCCGAGCATGACTATGACCTTCTGCCACACCGGTTTCTGGTGAAACAGCCGCCCGTCATCGGCGGGGGTGATCTCCTCGTACTCGTAGCTGCGGGCCCGGTCGGCCAGCCGGGTGAGCCAGCCCTTGGGCTTGTCAGACTGCTTCTCGGGCGGGTACATCCCGACCAACCGGACGTAGCCGCCGAGCGGGAACAGCTTGAACCCGTACTCGGTCTCGCCCCGCTTCCGGGACCAGATGGTCCGGCCGAATCCGACGAAATACTGGGTCACCTTGACCCCGAAGATCTTGGCCGGCACGAGGTGTCCGATCTCGTGCAGGGCGATGGAGACCATGATCAGGGCGAAGAACAGCAGCGCCAGACCAATCAGTACGAGGGTGTTCAAGAAAGTTCCTCCACGAGTTCACGAGCACGTTCACGGGCCGCGGCGTCCGCGGACAGCACCGCTTCCAAGGTCAGTTCAGTATCCGGGACGTGCCCGGTCTCGAGGTGTTCGGCCAGGCATCGGGAGATCAGGTCCGTTATCCCCAAGAACCCGATCCTGTGGTCACAGAAGGCGTCCACCAGCACCTCGTTGGCCGCGTTGTAGACGGCCGGGGCCGTGCCAGCGGCCTTCCCCGCGCGGCGGGCCAACTCAACTGCCGGGAAAGTCGCGTCGTCCAGGGGTTCGAAGGTCCAGGTCGCGGGTCTCGTCCAGTCGCAGGGAACCGCGGCCCCCGGAAGCCTGTCGGGCCAGGTCAGTGCCAATCCGATGGGCAGTCGCATGTCCGGTGGTGAGGCCTGCGCCAGGGTGGACCCGTCGGTGAACTCCACCATGGAGTGGACGACCGACTGGGGATGCACCGCCACGACGATGTCGTCGAGGCCGACGCCGTAGAGCAGGGCTGCCTCGATAAGTTCGAGTCCCTTGTTGACCAGGGTGGATGAGTTGATGGTGATGACCCGGCCCATTTTCCAGGTGGGATGGGCCATGGCCTCCTCGGGCGTCACGTCCGCGAGTTCCTCACGGCTGCGGCCCCGGAACGGCCCCCCGGATGCGGTCAGGATGAGCCGGGCCACCTCGTGGCGGCGTCCCCCGCGCAGGGCCTGGGCGAAGGCGGAGTGTTCGGAGTCGACGGCCACCAGTTGTCCCGGCGCCGCCAGGTCGGTGACCAGTCTCCCGCCGATCACGAGGGATTCCTTGTTCGCCAAGGCCAGGGTGAGGCCTGCTCCCAGTGCAGCGAGGGTGGGTTCCAGTCCCGCCGCCCCCGTGATGGCGTTCACCACCACATCGCACTCCAGGGCGGCCAGCTCAGCCGCTGCCCCGGGACCGGTCAGCAGTTGGGGTGCCTCGACCCCGCGAGTCGCGAGTTCGTGTTCCAGGTCCGCTGCCCTATCCGCTCGGGCCAGGGCCACGTACGAGGGCCGGAACCGCGCCACCTGCCCGGCCAGCAGGTCGATGTTGCCGCCCGAGGCGGCCAGCCCCACCACGTCGAACCGGTCAGGCCGGGAACCGATCACGTCGAGTGTCTGGGTGCCTATGGACCCGGTGGAGCCGAGTAGGACGATTCTTCGCACCAAGACAGTGTGTCACGATGCCCCAACCGTGTCCCGGAACGATGTCGCCGGGCCGTCACCCGTGGGGTGGCGGCCCGGCGACGTCGCGATGTCTCAGACGAGCCCGAATGCCTGCATGGCGTTCGCTACCTTGATGAAACCGGTGATGTTGGCGCCGACGACGTAGTCACCGGGGGCGCCGTACTCCTCGGCGGTGGCAGCGCACATGTCGTGGATGTTGCGCATGATGCTGGTCAGGCGTTCCTCGGTGTACTCGAAGGTCCACGAGTCGCGCATGGCGTTCTGCTGCATCTCCAGGCCCGAGGTGGCAACACCGCCGGCGTTCGCCGCCTTGCCCGGGGCGAACAACACCCCGGCTTCCTGGAAGGCATGGATGCCCTCGGGGGTGGTGGGCATGTTTGCGCCCTCGACCACGGCCTTGACGCCGTTGCGGATCAGGGTGGCTGCGTGTTCCCCGTTCAACTCGTTCTGGGTAGCGCACGGCAGGGCGACATCCACCGCCACGTCCCAGATCGAACCGGTCCTGCCCAGTTCGGCACTGTCGCGGCGGGAGGCGTAGTCGGCGATTCGGCCGCGTTCCACCTCCTTGACCTGCTTCAGCAGTCCGACATCGATGCCCGCCTCGTCCAAGACGTAACCGGAGGAGTCGGAGCAGGCAACGACCTTCCCGCCGAGCTGCTGAACCTTCTCGATGGCGTAGATGGCCACGTTCCCGGAACCCGAGACCGTGACGCGCTTGCCGTCGAAGGCGTCGCCGCGGGTCTTCAGCATTTCCTGTGTGAATGCCACGACGCCGTAGCCGGTTGCCTCGGTGCGAACCAACGACCCACCCCAGTCGAGGCCCTTGCCGGTCAGCACACCGGACTCGTAGCGGTTGGTGATCCTCTTGTACTGGCCGAACATGTAGCCGATCTCGCGGCCGCCGACGCCGATGTCACCGGCGGGCACGTCGGTGTACTCACCCAGGTGGCGGTACAGCTCGGTCATGAAGGACTGGCAGAAACGCATCACCTCGGCATCGGACCTGCCGTGCGGGTTGAAATCGGAACCGCCCTTGCCGCCGCCGATGGGCAGACCGGTCAGGGAGTTCTTGAAGATCTGCTCGAATCCCAGGAATTTGATGATGCCCAGGTAGACCGAGGGATGGAACCGCAGACCACCCTTGTAGGGGCCGAGAGCCGAGTTGAACTCAACGCGGAAACCGCGGTTGACCTGCACCGTTCCCCGGTCGTCCACCCAGGGGACACGGAAGATGATCTGGCGCTCGGGCTCGCAGATGCGCTCCAGGATCTTGTCCTCGAGGTAGCCAGGGTTCTTCTTGATAACGGGCTCGAGGCTCTCGAAGACCTCCCGGACGGCCTGGTGGAACTCGGCCTCGCCGGGGTTACGGGCAACCACGGACTCGAAGATGGACTGCAACTGCTGATCCATTCGGACTCCTAGTTAGTTGGTTTCAGTTTCTGACCTGCGGAAGCCTAGCCACGGTTTGTGAACAATGCGTTTCAATCCGGCAATAATCTCAAACCCCCGCGGTCTCGCGGGCCGCGAGCTGTCCGCAGGCCCCGTCGATCTCGGAACCTCGGGTGTCGCGCAGGGTCACGGGCACCCCGCGTCTTTCGAGCGTGGCGATGAAAGCCGCCTCATCCTCCGGGCGGGAGGCCGTCCACCGCGAACCCGGGGTCGGGTTGAGGGGAATCAGGTTGACGTGCACCCAACCCCAGTCGCCGCGCCGTTTCAGGACATCCGCCAGCAGGTTCGCCCGGGCGACGGAATCGTTGATGTCGCGCATCAGGGCGTACTCGATGCTGACGCGGCGTCTGGTGACCCGGGCGTATTCCCAAGCGGCGTCGACCACCTCGGCGACGCTCCACCGGTTGTTCACCGGAACGATCTCGTTGCGCAGGTCGTCGTCAGGGGCGTGCAGGGAAACCGCGAGGGTCACGGGAAGCCCCTCCCCCGCGAGGCGCCCGATCTGCGGCACCAGGCCGACGGTGGACACGGTGATCCCCCGGGCGCTCATCCCGAATCCCCCGGGCACGGGAGCGATCAGGGTGCGGATGGTTCCCAGCACCGCCTTGTAGTTGGCCAGCGGCTCCCCCATCCCCATGAAAACGATGTTGTTGAGCCGGCCGGTGGCCCCTGGAACCTCGCCGGCGGCCAGCATCCGGTTCGCCGCGAAGGCCTGGACGGTTATCTCGGCCCGCGACAGGTTGCGTTTCAGCCCGCCCTGACCGGTGGCGCAGAAGGGACACGCCATTCCGCAACCCGCCTGGGAGCTGATGCACAGGGTGGAGCGGTTCGGGTAGCGCATTAGCACGGATTCCAGGAGGGAGCCGTCGTGCAGCCGCCACAAGGTCTTGACGGTGCGCCCCCGGTCGGCGGTCAGCCGGCGCACCTGGGTGAGCAGGGGCGGGAAGAGCTGCTCGGCCAGGTCCTCCCGGATCGCCGCGGGCAGATCCGTCCAGGTCGTGACCTCGTCGCTGAGGCTGTCGAAGACATGGCGGGAGATCTGATCGGCCCGGAAAGCGGGCAAACCGAAGGACTCCATGGCGGCACGCCGCTCGGGCACGTCGAAGTCGAGCCAGTGTTTCGGGGCCTTGCCGCGAGCGGGCGCGTCGAAGACCAGCGGAAGGTGATTCGGCACGTCAGCCCCCCATTCCCAGGCGCAGGACGAGCCAGCCCATCGGCATGGCCACCAGCATCGAGTCCAGGCGATCCATGAAACCCCCGTGTCCCGGCAGGAAATTGGACATGTCCTTCAGCCCGGCGTCCCGTTTGATCAGGGATTCCACGAGGTCCCCCAGCGTCGCGGCGGGTGCGATGCACAATCCCAGGACCAGGCCCAGCTCCCAGGAAGCGCCCAGGCACCAGAGAGCCGCCGCCACCCCGATGACCGCGGATGTGGCGATGGAACCCGCGAATCCCTCCCAAGTTTTGGAGGGCGAGATGTGCGGCGCCATCTTGTGTCTTCCCAGCAGGCTACCGATGGCGTACGCGCCGGTGTCGGAGGCCACCACGCAGGCTACCACCGCGATGATCCGCCGGGTGCCGCCGGGTTCGGCCATCATCAACGGGATGAAAACCCCCATCAACGGAATGTAGGCGATGATCAACGCGCTGGCGGCGATGTCGCGGATGAAACCTTCGCGGGCCAGCAGCAACCGAGCCACCAGGCAGGCGACCACCGTCCCGCAGACGCAGATCACGGCGAAGGTGGTCGGCGGCAACCCCAGATTCCACCGGAACATCGCATAGGCGCCGAGAACGCTCACCAAGGTGCCCGCGACAATGGTCTTCACCTGCGCGTGCATCCCTTTGCGCAGCAACGCCCGGTGAATCTCGACGACCGCCAGGCTCAGGGAGACGGCTGAGATCAGGACGAAGAACCAGGGAGCCCACAGCAACCCGACGGCCAGCGCCGCCAGGAGGACGAGTCCGACGCCGATGGCCATCGGGAGATCCCGGCCGGCCTTCGGCGTCGGCGTTGCCCGGGCTGGCTCCTGGTTGGGCATCAGACCTCGCTGAGTTCGGCTTCCTTGTTCTTGAGCAACTCGTCGATCGCCTCGACGTACTTCCTGGTGGTGACGTCCATGGCCTTCTCGGCGCGAACCAGCTCGTCCTCGCTGATCTCGGATTTCTTCTCGAGTTTCTTCAGCGCGTCGATGGAGTGGCGGCGGATGTTGCGCACGGCGATACGGGCGTCCTCCGCCTTGGCCCTGGCGAGCTTGATGTATTCCTTGCGGCGTTCCTCCGTGAGCTGTGGCATGACGACCCGGATGGAGTTCCCGTCGTTGCTCGGGTTCACTCCGAGATCGGCCTCCCGGATGACCTTCTCGATGGCAGCGATGGCGCTGCGGTCGAAGGGGGTGATCAGCATGGTCCGGGGGTCGGGCGAGTTGAACGTCGCAAGCTGCTGCAGCGGCGTCGGCGCCCCGTAGTAGTCAGCGTTGAGCCGGTTGAACATGGCGGGGTGGGCCCGGCCCGTGCGAATGGTCGACAGGTCCTCGCGGGCGTGGTCCACCGCCTGCTGCATCCTGGACTGGGTTTCCTTCTCGACGTCGGCGATCATTGCCGCTCTCCTTTACCTAATGGGGTTGTCAGCGGGAAACGAACGTCCCGATGGGTTCGCCCTGCACGACGCGGCCGATGTTGCCCCGTTCGGACAGGTTGAAGAAGATGATGTTGAGGGCGTTGTCGCGGGCCAGCGCGATGGCGGTGGCGTCGGCGACCTTGAGATCCCGGGACAGGAACTCGTCGTGGGTCAGACGCTCGTAGCGCCTTGCCTCCGGGTTGGTGCGTGGATCCGAGTCGTAGACCCCGTCCACTCCCTGTTTGCCCATGAGCAGCACCTCGGCGCCGATCTCGAGGGCGCGCTGGGCGGCTACGGTGTCGGTGGAGAAGTAGGGCATTCCCGACCCGGCCCCGAAGATGACCAGGCGCCCCTTCTCGAGGTGACGTTCCGCGCGACGTGGAATGTAAGGTTCGGCCACCTGGGCCATGTTGATTGCCGACTGGACGCGGGTGTGGATTCCCTCCTTCTCCAGGAAGTCCTGCAGGGCGATGGCGTTCATGACGGTGCCGAGCATGCCCATGTAGTCGGCCCGGTCCCGGGCCATGCCGTTGTTGCTCAGCTCGGCTCCGCGGAAGTAGTTTCCGCCGCCCACCACCACGGCCACCTGGGTGCCCCCGGAGACCACCGCGGCTATCTCCTTGGCGATACCGGATATGACGACGGGATCGACCCCCAATTTCCCGCCGCCGAAAACCTCTCCCGAGAGTTTCAGCAGCACGCGCTGGTATGGCTTGTTCATGGGGTCTGCCTTCCTGGTGGGTGACGCGTCACGGCACACAATATCGTCCCAAGCGAAACGAGCGCGCCCCCAAGGGGACACGCTCGTTTCACCGGACCAAGATCAGGCGCCCACGGCCAGGCGCGCGAAACGCTTGATCTCGACCCCGGCGGCCTTCAGGACGTTGCCGACGGTCTTCTTGTCCTCCCAGACCGCAGGCTGATCCAGCAGCACGACGTCCTTGTAGAACCCACCAAGGCGCCCTTCGATGATGCGCGGGATCGCGCCCTCGGGTTTGCCCTCCTCGCGGGCGGTGGCCTCGGCGATGCGGCGTTCGTTCTCCACGACCTCGGCCGGAACCTCGTCGCGGGAGACGTAAACCGGGTTCATGGCGGCGATGTGCATCGCGACCTGGTGGACGAGGGTCTCGTCACCGCCGGTGTACTCGACCAGGACGCCGACCTGAGGCGGCAGGTCGGAGGCGCGGCGGTGCAGGTACAGGTGGGTGTCGCCGTCGTAGTTGACAACGTTCACCAGTGACAGGTTCTCGCCGATCGTGGCGGCCAGCGACTGCACGGCCTCCTGAACGGTGGTAGAACCCAGCGGAGCGGCCTTTGCGGCCTCGAGGTCCTTGGCGCCGGAGGCGGCGACGGCATCGACGATCTGGTTGCCCAGCCCGACGAACTCGGCGTTCTTGGCCACGAAGTCGGTCTCGGCGGCGAACTGAATGAGGATCCCGTCCTTGCCCACGACGATGCCGTTGGTGGCCTCGCGGTCGGTGCGTTTGGCGGCCTTGGCGAGCCCGGAGATACGAAGCAGTTCGATGGCCTTCTCGTAGTCGCCCTCGGCCTCGGTGAGGGCCTTCTTGGCGTCCAGCATTCCCGCGCCGGTGGCGTCGCGCAGCTTCTTGACGTCAGCAGCAGTGATTGCCATGTCAGTTTCCCGTCTTGTCTTGTGAAATTACTCGGACTCGGTCTTGGCAGGGGCCTCGGAGGTTTCCGGCGCCTCCGCTGCGGCATTGTCGCCCTGGGCCAGGAGCTCGCGCTCCCAGTCGGGCATGGGCTCGGCCTCGGCCTCTTCGCCGCTGCGGCCGGAGGAGCGCTGGATCAGACCCTCGGCGACGGCGTCGGCGATGATGCGGGTCAGCAGGGCAACCGACCGGATGGCGTCGTCGTTGCCGGGAACCGCGTAGTCGACCTCGTCGGGATCGCAGTTGGTGTCGAGGATCCCGACGATGGGAATGCGCAGCTTGCGGGCCTCGTCGACGGCGAGGTGTTCCTTCTTGGTGTCGACCACCCAGACGGCCTGCGGGGTGCGGACCATGTCGCGGATACCGCCGAGGGTCTTGCTCAGCTTGTTCTTCTCACGCTCGAGGTGCAGCAGTTCCTTCTTGGTCAGGCCGCTGCTGGCGGAGTCCGTCAGATCCATGCCCTCGAGTTCCTTGAGACGCTGGATCCGTTTGGTGACGGTGTGGAAGTTGGTGAGCATGCCACCCAGCCAGCGCTGGTTGACGTACGGCATGCCGACCCGGGTGGCCTGCTCGGCGATGGCCTCCTGGGCCTGCTTCTTGGTTCCGACGAAGAGCACCTGCCCGCCACGGGCCACGGTGGACTTGACGAACGAGAAGGCGCTGTCGATGTAGCTGAGCGACAGCTGGAGGTCGATGATGTAGATCCCGTTGCGTTCGGCGAAGATGAAACGCTTCATCTTCGGGTTCCAACGGCGGGTCTGGTGCCCGAAATGGACTCCGGACTCGAGGAGTTGACGGGTGGTCACGACGGCCATGGCCGTTCCTTTCACGGCGGGCGCGTCAACGCCCGCGCTTGTCAATGGCGAGCGGAGCTCGCGTCGGTGGTTGTTCTCGGACCCGCTGGGGCCTTTCCTGATGCGCCCGGCGGCGGCACCCGTGACGCGGAATCCCGGGACCACACCACCGCCGACGGTTCCCGTTGCGGCGCATGCGACGTCAATCGGACAGGCCGATTGCGCGGCCAATCCTAGGCCCCTGAACGTAAGGTTTTCAACTGATGTGTGAGGTTTTCAACACCGGACACGCTCTTCCCCGATGCCGGAGGTCGTCACGCTCCGCCTCCCACAGTGAAGAACATGAGGAAGGCATTGTTCCCATTGGCCCTTCTGGCTTTGACCCTGTTCCCCGCAGTGGCGCACGCGGATGCGGGGTTGGTTCTCTCGGCTCCCGTTCCGGGCGCGCTGCTGCGTCCCTTCGACGGCGGAACCTCTCCCTATTCCGCGGGGCATCGCGGCGTGGACCTGGCCGCAGACCAAGGGGAGGAGGTGCGTTCCGCGGCGGTCGGGAAGATCTATTTCAACGGGGAGGTCGCGGGTCGCCCCTCGGTCTCCGTCGATCACGGCAACGGATTGCGCACCACCTACACCCCCGTCGCCGGATCGCTTCCCGAAGGGACCCAGGTCAGGGCGGGTGAGGTGATCGGGCATCTGGCGGGGCCACCACACTGCGACCCCCGGTACTGCCTGCACTGGGGCCTGACCGACGGCACCATCTACCACGACCCGATGCTCTACCTGAAGTCCCCGCCCATCCGGTTGCTGCCGCACGGCACGACCCCGCCGCCCGTCTCCTGGCTTCCGCCCGCCCAGGTCCCGGGACCGGCACCCGAACCCGGTTCCCTGCCGGTGGCCGGCCCCATCACCAGCCCGTTCGGGATGCGGGTGCATCCGGTCACCGGGGTTCTGAAACTCCACGACGGGGCGGACATCGGGGCGGCCTGCGGCACCGCGATCCACCTGCCCTGGGCCGGCATGGTGGTCTCCGCTGGCTACGACGGCGGCTACGGCTACCGGGTGGTTGTGGAACACTCCGGGATCCGCACCGGATACGCCCACATGCCGGGAATCGAGGTCACGGCGGGCCGGGTCCTGGAGGCCGGGGCCGTGGTGGGTCACGTCGGCAGCACGGGCTACTCCACGGGCTGCCATCTGCACTGGATGGCCTGGCGGAACGGCCAGGTCATCGACCCCCTCACCCTGGTTCGCTGATCCCCTCAGGCCCGGGGATGGGCCTGCTGGAAGGCCGCCCGGAGCCTTTCGTTCGTGACATGGGTGTAACGCTGGGTGGTCGCAACGGATGCGTGTCCCAGCAGTTCCTGGACGCTGCGCAGGTCCGCTCCCCCGGCCAGCAGATGGGTGGCCATGGCGTGCCGCAACGCGTGGGGTCCGACTGATGCGCCACCCGCCGCCGTTGCAGCGTGGACCACGCGACGGGCGACCCGGGGGTCGAGGCCACCGCCCCGGGCGCCGAGGAACAACCGGGGCGGGCTGTCCGGCACCGCCACGCGGTCCCGGACCGCCAGCCACGCGTCGAGGGCACGCCGGGCCGGGGCGCCCATGGGAACGGTGCGTTCCTTGTCTCCCTTGCCCAGCACCCGCACCGTCGAGTTCTCGAAGTCCACGTCGCGCAATCCCAGCCCGCACGCCTCCGAGATGCGTAGTCCGCTGGCGTAGAGCAACTCGACCAGCGCCACGTCGCGCAACGCGATCGGATCGCCGTTGGCGGCGGCCGAGGCCAGAGACGCGATGGCGTCGCCCACCTGGGTTTCGGTGGGAGCCTCGGGCAGGGTGCGTGGCCGCCGGGGGGCACGCAACCGGGTAGCCGGGTCCGATGCGATGAACCCCTCCCTGTGCGCCCAGGCGAAGAAACCCCGGGCGCAGGAAACACGGCGCTGCAGGGTCGCGGGCTCGGCCCCGGAATCGACCTGATCGGCGAGCCAGGAACGCAGGTGCGCGAGGGTGACCCGGCCGGGCGGAACCCGTGCCGCCGAGGCCAGCCCGGTCAGGTCCGCCTGGTAGGCGCGAATGGTGTTCTGGGACAGGCCGCGCTCGGTCTCCAGGTGGCGCCGGTATTCGGCGGTCAGCGCACCCCAGGGTCCTTCCATGCCGTCAAGTGTGGCAGCGGGCATACTGTTGCCCTGCACGACGAACCGGAGAACAGGAAGATCGATGTCCGAGGACCTCACCACCGGCGGCCACGTCCGTCCCATCACGCGCTGGGGTACCCCCGTGATGCACGAGACCACCAGGCCCGTCACCGAGTTCGGAGATGAGCTGCACGAACTCGTCCGCGACATGTTCGCAACGATGCGGGCCGCCGAGGGGGTCGGCCTGGCGGCCACCCAGGTGGGGGTCGGGGTTTCCGTTTTCATCTACGAGTGCCCGGACGCCGATGATCGCGTCCAGCGTGGGGTGGTCTGCAATCCGGTGGTTGAGCTTCCCAGGGGCAAGGACCGCAACCTCGACATCACCGAGGAGGGTTGCCTGTCGTGGCCCGGCGGCTACTCCGGTGTTCCCCGTCCCGACAAGGCCATCTGCCGGGGCCAGGACGCCTACGGCAAGGAAATCGAGCTGCTCGGCACAGGGCTGCTGGCCCGTTGTTTCCAACACGAGACCGACCATCTGAACGGCACCGTGTTCGGGGATCGCATATCGGATCGTTCCCGCCGGAAACTGGATGCCCAGGTGGCTGATCTGGCGTGGCGTTACCCCGAGGACTGGCCGATCTCCCCCAAGCGGGATTCCGCACCGCGCCCCGGCGAGCAGTGAGCCGGACCACCAGGACCCACATTCCGGGACGCGATGCGCGCTTCGCCATGGCCAGCTGAAAGAATCACTGTTGATGGTGGACCACGGTGGAGCCGCCCCACTTCGAAAGCGAACCATGAGAATCCGAACCCGTCTGCTGGCCCTGGCCTCGGCCACGGCCCTTCTTCCCGCATTCCTCGGAGCATCCACTCAGCCATCCTGGGCGGTCCCCGCGCGCAACGAGACGCCCCGGCTGGCGATCGGCGCGGTGCAGGGCCCCGGTGCTTCCAGTCCCTACGCGGGCCGCACCGTGATCGTCGAAGGGGTGGTGACCGGCGATTTCCAGGGTGAGGGCCAGCTCGGCGGTGTGTTCATCCAGGACGCGGGCGACGGGGATGAGGCCACCAGCGACGGAATCTTCGTCCACGACAAGGGCGCGAACGAACTGGCCGTCGGGGACCGGGTGCAGGTAAAAGGGAAGGTGAGCGAGTACAAGGACCAGACCCAGATCACCCCCACCACGGTGACGAAACTGGACGGCGGCAATGCGGTGGCCCCGCTGGAGTTGAACCTGCCGGTCACCGACTGGGAACGCCACGAAGGCATGCTTCTCAGGTTTCCGCAGGCCCTGACCATCCTCGACTCCCACGACTTCGACCGCTATGGGGAAATCGCCTACGGCACGAAACGGCAGTGGGCCCCGACCGGCGTCGTCGATCCGGGACAGCCCGCCATCGATCTGCTGGCCAGCAACAAGGCGGACCGCCTCACGGTCGACGACGGACGCAGCTCCCAGAACCCCACTCCCGCCGTCCACCCGAACGGGAAACCGATGGCCAGGGACAACTACTTCCGCACCGGCGACCAGGTTGCGAACCTGACCGGCGTGCTGGGCTACAGTTTCGGTTCCTACCGGTTGCAGCCGACCGCGGGCGCCGACCACACGGCCAGCAATCCCCGTCCCCCCGCCCCGGAGAAGCAGGGAAACCTGCGGGTCGCCTCGTTCAACGTGCTGAACTACTTCACCACCCTCACCTCGGACGACTCCCGGGCCCGCGGCGCCGACACCCCAGAAGAGTTCCAGCGGCAGCAGGCGAAGATCGTCGCGGCCATGACCGCCCTTGACGCCGACGTATTCGGGTTGATGGAGATCGAGAACAACGGAACCGCCGTCGACGATCTGGTGGCGGCCCTCAACGCCAGGGTCGGGGAAGGCACCTACGCCGCGGTGAAAACGGGAAAGGTCGGGAGCGACGCCATCTTCCAGGCCTTCGTCTACAAACCGGCCACGGTGGAACCGGCCGGTTCCTTCGAGACCCTGAGTTTCGGCAACACCGGGAACCGGCCCTCGCTGCTCCAGACCTTCCGCCACAAGGACTCCGGCGAGCTGGTCAACGTGTCGGTCAACCATCTCAAGTCGAAGGGTTCGGCCTGCAAAGGTGACCCCGACACGGGCGATGGCCAGGGAAACTGCAACCAGACCCGCAACAAGGCCGCGGAGGACCTCGTCTCCTGGCTCCGGGGTGACCCAACCGGCCAGGGCGCCGCCCGTACCCTGATCATCGGCGATCTCAACTCCTACGACCACGAGGACCCGGTGAAAACCCTCGTCGAGGGGGGTTACGCCGACATGGAGAAGAAGTTCACCGGCGAACAGGCCTATTCCTACGTCTTCGACGGCATGTCCGGCTATCTGGATCACGCACTCGCGAACCAGGCCGCGGAAACCAGTATCGTCGACGCCCGGGCCTGGCACATCAACGCGGACGAGGCGGACATTTTCGACTACGACATGACCTACAAGAAAGCGGCGGAGCAGGAACTCTACAGCCCCGACCCGTATCGCTCCTCCGACCACGACCCGGTGGTGGTGAGCCTCCGGCTCGGGAACCCCGAAACCCCGGTGCCCTCATCGCCGGCCCCCGCCGAGCCCACGCCGTCGAGAGCCGTCCTGCGCCCCGGCCTGCCGAAAACCAGCGGTTGATCACAGCCGCAGCCAGTGGGCGAAAATGGCTGCGGCGGTGGCGACGTTCAGCGAATCAACCCCAGCTGCCATCTCGATTCCGAGGCGGACATCCGAGGCGTCCAGCCAGCCGGCGCTGAGCCCATGCCCCTCGGAGCCGAGCAGCAGGGCCAGCTTCTCCGGGGCCCGGTAACCGGTCAGTGGCGTGGCCCCCGGCGAGAGGGTGGTGGCGGCCAGCTCGAACCCGGCGGCCCGGAACCTGGCCAGGTCCGTGGCGGAGTCGGTCATGCGCCGCCACCCGACCTGGAAGCAGGTTCCCATGGAGGCCTTGACGGCCCGCCGGTAGAGGGGATCCGCACCGCCCGGGGAGATCACCACGGCATCCCATCCGAGGGCGGCGGCGACGCGGATGATGGAACCTACGTTCGCGTGGTCGACGAGGTCCTCGCACACCAGGACGCGACGGGCACCGAGGATGGGCTCCCACGGCGTCTCGTCGGGCCGTTCGAAGCTCGCAAGGGCCCCGCGGTGCACGTGGAAGCCGCTCACCTGTTCGATCAACCGGTCGTCCGCCACCAGGCACGGGACGTCGGGCCGGGCCGCGAGCACGTCCCCCAGCCCGGGCAGCCATTTCGCCGCCAGCAGGAAGGACCTGGGGCGGCACCCGGCTTCGGCGGCCCGCCGGATGATCTTGTCACCCTCCGCGATGAAGATCCCCCGCTCCCCCTCCACCCTGCGCCGAAGCTGCGAATCCCGCAACGAGACGTAATCACCCATCCGGGGGTCGTCGGGGTCGGTGACGTCGAGGCGCATGCGCGCAAGAGTAGCGGAAACTTCATTGACCGGGATCGAATTCCAAGATGAATAACTGACGCCGTGACTCGGCATTGAGCGATGGATGATTACCCGCTCATACCAGATCACGAGAGTTGTTCACAGGTCGCGTATCAGCGAACGAAAATCCATTCGGAGCATATTACGAATGACCTCTGACAGGACTTGTCTTGTGCGGAGTTTTGCGCTGTCTCCGGGAGATCGACCCGCCAACCCCGTCGAGCCGGTTGCGCCGGCCTCCTCGTTTCTCACCTTCCCCCTGAGGGCTTACCGGCCTTGCAGCCACATGCCAGCGATGCAAACACGATCCAACGACAGCACGGCACGCGTTCCCGTCATGCAGACCGGCAGGAAACAGGAAGGCCAACAAACCACCGGGGCGGCGCGCCAACTCAGTCAACGCCCCGCGAACAAGCCTCGTTGGTTGATTCCGGCCACCCCCCAGGGGATTCTCCACGAAACGCTTGTTTTTCGAACGAACCCCGGCATCTCGCAACCACCCCCTGCGTGTTCATATTTTGGTCTGCCGAATTTCAGCGCCATCCACCCCCAGGACCCGTCGGTTTCCCACGGGGTTCCGTAGATCCACGTCCAGCAGAGCGATATTCGAATCCGGTTGGCAAAAATTTAGACTCGACGTTCCCAAATTCTACCCGGAGAAGGAGCTTACCGACAATCGGATTTCAGTCTCCATCCCGGTCATCACATAGACCGTGACCCCGCAGTCAGACCCCCGGCTGAACGGCAGCTGCACCACGAGGTCGGTACCTTTCCGGGGCTGGTATCGCAGCCCCCAACCCGCCTTGAGACCGGCGCGGCGGAGACGCTTGAGGGGCCTCGATTCGGAGCGCTCGTTGCCACAAGGAAGCCATCCAATCGGCGCCAATCAGCGCTCGATTTTATCCGAGCTTTCCTTTCTCAAAGATCCCGCTGCGGGATATCTGATTACGCTGTCGCCGTCAGGGGCCCCGAAGACCTCGCGAGCCCGACGGGCAAGCTCTGAAGACAGCAGCAGGTCCCGATCCAGCTCCTCACTTTGCTCCCCTGCCCCCCACTCCTTTTCCTGTCTCTTTCGCCGCTAGGAAGCCGTATTCAGGTTCGAGATGATAGAAAATATCGAAACCGCGATCGCCAAGGTCGCCACGATAGCGCTTGTGCGTTGCCTCATATAGGCGCCATCGCTGGGTTCGTTCACCACCCTCCGAGGAGCCGCAGGCATCCGACCCCTCCGGCGGGCTACCCTCGGGGCGTGATGCGAAAAATCCTGGCGTCGGCGTTGGCGTTGGTCTCCCTGCTGTCGCTGGTCCACCTGGGCCGCGCCACCCTGCCCGGGCTGCGCGGCCCGGATGTGGTCGCCTCCCAGGTTTCCTGGCTGGCCGGGAAGGCGCCGTCGGCCGCATCCGAGATGCAAGCGCTGTTTCCCGAGGGCGAGTTCTTCACCTGGGCTTTGACCGGCCTGGCGGCCGGGAACCTGGCTCGTTCGGGTCGCGATCCCCAAAGCCACCTCGCACTCCTGGAACGGGTCATCGCCGAGACCGGAAACCCGGTGGTCGCCGGTCGTTTCGGAACCAACGATCTGCTGCCGCACGGGACCTTCTACCACGGGTGGCGGCTGCTCCTGCTGGTGGACCGTGCCGCCTTGACCGGGGATGCGGCGCAGCTGGCCGAGGTTTCCTCAGAGGCCCGGGCCATCGCGGGGGCCCTGGATGAGAATCCCCTGCCGTCGTCCTATCCCGGTTCGGCGTGGCCCTGTGACGTCGTCGTGGCGCTCGCCGCCGTGCACCGGGCCAGCCGGATCGTCGAGGTTCCCGGACTGGCCGGCGTCACCAAACGGTGGTTCGAGGCGATGGATGCGCACCGGGATCCGAGCAACGGGCTGCTGATTCACCAGCGCGGGGAGTCCCGGGCACGCGGCGCATCGCAGTCGCTCATCCAGGTGTTCCTGCCCGACATCGACCCGGAGCGGGCGGCCCGCGAGTGGGGGATCTACAGGCAGGCTTTCCTGTCCCCGACGCTGGGGTTGGTGGGGACCCGGGAACACGCTCACGGCGTCGACGCCCCCGGGGACGTGGATTCCGGACCTCTCGTCAACGGGATCTCGGCGAGCGCCTCCGCGGTGACACTCGCAGCCGCCCGCCGCCACGGGGACGTCGAACTCGCCACGGTCCTGGACCGGGAGGCCGATCTGCTCGGCCTGCCATTGCCCGCAGGCTCGGGAACGGCCTTCGCTTTCGGTCTGCTGCCCGTCGGGGACGCCTTCGTCGCATGGGCGCGTTCGGTTTCGCTCGGGGAGGCCACCGGTGATCCCGCGCCCCAACCCTGGTGGTGGCTCATGTGGCTGACAGCCTTCATTCCCGGTGCCGCCGGAGGAGCTCTGTGGTTCGGGCGAAGAAAGTCCCGCGGGAAACCATCCCTGCCATGATCTGCTTGCCTTTCCGACGGAAACGCTTCACAGAAGAACTGTAGGCTCTTCTCTCGTGTGGTCGAAGATGAAGGACCCGTTCCTGCTCTACATTCTGCTCTCCGCTCTGGTCGGGTTCCTGCTGCCGACCTCCGGAGCGGCCACCGATGTCCTCGACTGGGCAACGAAGATCGCGATTTTCCTGCTGTTCCTCGGCTACGGAGCACGCCTGTCGACGGCCGAGGCGTGGGCCGGCCTGAAGCACTGGCGGCTGCACCTGACGATCTTCGTCTGCACCTTCGTGGTGTTCCCGGTCATCGGTCTGGGCCTGCTGCACCTGCCCTGGTACTCCCCCGGCCTGGCGTTGGGGCTGGCCTTCCTGACGCTGGTGCCGTCCACGGTGCAGTCGTCGATCACGTTCACGTCCATCGCCGGCGGCAACATCGCGGGGGCCATCGTCTCGGCCACCACCTCGAACCTGCTCGGGGTGATCCTGACGCCGCTGCTCGTCATGGCCCTGCTGCCAACCACGGGCGCCGCCCCCATCGGGTGGGGTTCCTTCGGTGCCGTGATGGTCCAGTTGCTGCTGCCCTTCATTCTCGGGCAGTTCTCGCGCCCCTGGACCGCGGACTTCATGACCCGCAACCGCAAGAACCTCAGGTGGCTGGACCAGGGCGTGATCTGCCTGGTGGTCTACGGCGCCTTCGGGGACCTCCGCCGCAACGGCATCACCGCAACCGGCACGGAGCTGCTTATCATGCTGGCGCTGTGTCTGGTGATCCTGGCGTTCATGCTGTGTTTCACCCGGCAGTTGGCCCGAACCCTCGGATTCGGCCGCTCCGACGAGATCGCCATCGTCTTCTGCGGCACGAAGAAATCCCTGGCGACGGGGGTGCCGATGGCGACGGTGCTGTTCGCAGGCCAGGCCGTGGGGTTGATCGTCTTCCCGCTGATGGTCTTCCACACCCTCCAGCTCATAGCCTGCACCATCATTGCGCAGCGCTACGCAGCAACCGATAGCGTGACGAACCGGTCACAGGACAACAATTCCTGACCGGGATGTGGCGGCATCGGTCAGCCCGTGATGATCTTGAATGCGATGGCCATGACGATGGCGTTGTAGAAGAATGACAACATCGAGTGCACCGTCATTGTCCAGCGCAGCCGACGTGATGTCACGGTCGCATCAGAGGTCGCGAAGGTGGTGCCCAGGGTCAGGGCGAAGTAGACGTAATCGGTGGTCACGGGATCTGCAGTTCCCGGAAACCTGATGGCCGGTCCGTACATGTGGTCCAAACGCTCGTAATGACGGGCGTAGCTGAGGTGCAGCAGGAGCCAGCCAAGAACGGCCATGAGGATCGCCATAACACCAAAAACGATCTGGATTGACCTCAGTATCGTTTGCTCATCGATCTCAAGCTGTTCAGGTACCTGGGCGATGACATCCTGCGGTGTTGTCAGCCCTATGAGCCCGCCGAGCAGACCCATGAAAGCGGCGACCACTGGGGTCCAGCCCAGGAGAAAGACCAGCCAGGGCGGCAGCGCGAGCACCGGTTCCTGATTGATCTCCTTGTCGGGGGTCAGCCGGTGGCGCCATGCGACCCACAGCATGAGAGCCACGTATCCCAGGGCCAGAAGAATCCAGGCTGCCATGAACCAAAGGGCCAGGCTGGTGTCCCCACCCAGGATCGTCCCCAGCCCCAACAGAACCAGGAGCAGCTCCACCAGGAGGCCGATTGTGCTCGAACGCGTCACGGGGTGCAGTCTGCCACATCGCGACCTTCGGATACCGGGCGAATGCGGCTTCCGCCATCCGGGAAGGAGGACGGGAGCCGCATTCATCGCTCCAGCCGGGAAACCTCAATGGCATCCCGGCGTCACGGCCTCACTCGTCGGCGGCGCTCGGGTGGGTCATGTCGGCGGGAACAACCCACTGGTCGAACTGTTCGTCGGTCAGGAAGCCGAGTTCCAGAGCCGACTCGCGAAGCGAAAGGCCCTTGTGGTGGGCGTTCTTCGCGATCTTGGAGGCCTTGTCGTAGCCGATGTGCCGGTTGAGGGCGGTCACCTGCATCAGGTTGGTGTCCAGGTTGGCCTGGATCCGTTCCTTGTTCGGTTCAATGCCGTAGGCACAGTTGGAGTCGAAGGAAACGCAGGCGTCGCCGAGCAGCTGGATGGACTCGAGCACACACCATGCCATGACAGGCTTGAACACGTTGAGCTGGAAGTTGCCCTGGGAGCCCGCGAAACCGACGGTGGCGTCGTTGCCGAAGACCTTCGTCGCCACCATGGTCATGGCCTCGCACTGGGTGGGGTTCACCTTGCCGGGCATGATGGAGGATCCGGGCTCGTTCTCGGGGATGAGCAGCTCGCCGATGCCGTTGCGGGGTCCGGACGCGTACCAGCGCACGTCGTTGGCGATCTTCATCAAGGCGTCACCCAGGACCCGCAGCGCACCGGAGACCAGCACCAGCGCGTCGTGGGCACCCAGCGCCGCGAAGAGGTTGGCGGCCTGCTTGAACTCGATGCCGGTCTCCTCGGAGATCTTCTCGGCGGTGAGCGCCCCGAACTTGGGATGGGCGTTAAGGCCGGTACCGACGGCGGTGCCGCCGATCGCCAGTTCACGGGCACGCGAATCGGCGTACTCGATGCCCTCCAGGGCGAAGTCGATCTGGGCCACCCAGCCGGAGAACACCTGGCCGAGGCGGATCGGGGTGGCGTCCTGCAGGTGGGTGCGCCCGACCATGATCACGTCGTCGTACTGCTTGGCCTTCGCGTCCAGGGTGTCGCGCAGTTTCCGGACCCGCGGGTACATGGCTGCCAACTCGTTGACCACGGCGATGTGCATGGCCGTCGGGAAGGTGTCGTTGGACGACTGGCCGCGATTGACGTGGTCGTTGGGGTGGACGGGGGTCTTGGTGCCGAGTTCACCTCCGGCCAGTTCGATGGCCCGGTTGGAGATGACCTCGTTGACGTTCATGTTGGACTGGGTACCGGACCCGGTCTGGAACACCACCAGCGGGAAGTGGTCGTCCAGTTTGCCCTCGATGACCTCGTCGCCGGCCTTGGCGATGAGATCGGCGATGTCGCGCGGAAGCTCCCCGAGCTCCGCGTTCGCCAGCGCCGCGGACTTCTTCAGGATGCCGAGCGCCTTGACCATCGGCCGACCCCACACGAAGGTCTCGCGCCCGATGTCGAAGTTGTGAAGCGACCTCTCGGTCTGGGCACCCCAGTACCGGTCGGAGGCCACCTCAATGGTGCCCATCGAGTCGGATTCGGTGCGGGTGTTCGGTGTTGCCATGGGAACTCCTTTGCTCTGTCGCCAACGCATCCAAGGTTATCGTCAACGAACCAGCATCGGGCCAGCGGGTGTTGCACACGTCTCCCGTTTTGTCGTTCTCAGCCCCGGGGCGTGGGGCGGGAACGGGCACTCCACCTGCCGTCATCGGTGCGGGCTACCATCAGGTCCATGCCGAATGCGGCACTCAGGTTGGCGTCGGTGAGCGTTTCCTCCAAGGGCCCGGCGGCGGTCACCCGTCCCCCGGAGAGCAGCAGACAGTGTGTGACGCCGTCGGGGATCTCCTCGACGTGATGGGTCACCAGGACGCTGGCCGGGGAGCCGGGATCCCGGAAGAGTTCGGTCAGGGTGCTGACGAGAGCCTCGCGGCCCGCCAGGTCGAGCCCGCCTGCAGGTTCGTCGAGGAGCAGCAACTCCGGGTCGGTCATCAGCGCCCGGGCGATCTGCACGCGTTTGCGTTCCCCCTCGCTGAGGGTCCCGAAGGTGCGATCAGCGAGGTGTTCCACGTATAGGGAGTAGAGCAGGCCGCGGGCACGTCCCTCGTCGCCACTGTCGTACTCCTCACGCCAACGCCCTATCACCGCCCAGGCGGCCGAGATCACCACGTCGAGGACCCGTTCCCCGGCGGGAATGCGCTCGGCCAAGGAGGAGGACGTCAATCCGATGCGGGGCCGCAGCTCGAACACGTCCACCCGGCCCAGCACCTCATCGAGCAGGCGAACCGTACCGGAGGTCGGGAACAGGTTCGCGGAAAGTATGGACAGCAGTGTGGTCTTGCCTGCTCCGTTGGGGCCCAACAGCACCCAGCGCTCGTTCTCTCCGATACTCAGGTTCACCGAATCCAACAGGATCGAGGTTCCACGTCTGACCGTCACATCTTCGAGCGCTGCCACCACTGCCATGCGGCCAACGTTACTCGTACCGGGGGTTTCGCGGGCAAGAACTCTCGATTCCGCCCGCGAAACCCTCCGGGTCCCGTCAGGCCCCGGTGGAGTGGAGGCCGCCGTCGACGTGGATCACCTCGCCGGTGGTGGCGGGGAACCAGTCGGACAGCAGCGCCACGACGGCCTTCGCGGTGGCCGTGGTGTCGGTGGGATCCCACCCGAGGGGCGCACGCTGTCCCCAGATGTCGTTGAATTCCTCGGCTCCGGGAATGGCCTTCTTCGCGATGGTGTCGATGGGACCGGCAGCGACCAGGTTGGATCGGATGCCCTCGGAACCCAGGTAACGGGCCAGGTAGCGGCTGGCCGATTCGAGTCCTGCCTTGGCCACCCCCATCCAGTCGTACTGCGGCCAGGTGACCCGGGCGTCGAAGGTGAGTCCGACGATGGAGGAACCGGCGTGCAGCAGCTCCCGGCAGGCCACCGCAAGCGACACGTAGGAGTAGGTGGAAGTGTTCAGGGAGATCCCGACGTCCTTCCACTCGGTGTTCAGGAAAGCCCCACCGAGGGCCCGCTCGGGATTGGCGAAGGCGATGGAGTGGACGATGCCGTCCAGACGGTCGCCGAAGTGTTCACGAAGCTGCCCGGGCAACGCCGCGAGGTGTTCGGGATCGGTGACGTCGAGTTCCAGCACGGGCGGAACGGTCGCGAGCCGCCCGACGACGCGCCGCGTCAGTCCGACGGCCCGTCCGAGGTTGCTGACGACCACCTTCGCGCCTTCGGCCTGCGCGATCTCGGCGACGCGGTAGGCGATGGATGTGTCCATGGTCACTCCGGTGACCAGGATGTTCTTGCCTTCGAGGATTCCCATGTAGATGCTCCTTGGTTTTTCTCAGTGACCCATTCCGAGGCCGCCGTCGACCGGAATGACAGCGCCCGATACATATCCTGCCCCAGCGAGGAACAACGCCGCACCCGCGACGTCCTCAGCCTGCCCGAGGCGTGCTGCCGGGATTCGTTCCCGGTAGCCCTCGACAACCTTCTCGTCCAGTGCCGCGGTCATGTCGGTCTCGATGAACCCGGGGGTGATCACGTTGGCGGTGATGTTCCTGCCTCCCAGTTCGCGGGTGAGGCTGCGGGCCATGCCGATCAGCGCCGACTTGGAGGCCGCGTAGTTGACCTGCCCGGGTGATCCGAGCAATCCGACCACCGAGGAGATCAGGATGATTCTCCCGAACCGGGCGCGGGTCATGGGGCGGACCGCCCGCCGCACCACGCGGAAGGTGCCGGTCAGGTTGGTGTCGATCACCGCGTCCCAGTCCGCATCCGACATCCGCGCCAGCAGGGTGTCCTTCGTGACACCGGCGTTCGCGACGAGCACCCCCACGCTCCCCAACTCGGCCTCGACCCTCTCGAAGGCCACGTCCACCCGGGCCTGGTCCGTGATGTCGCATTCAACGGGCAGCACACCCTCAGGAACCTCACCTCCGGCGCGATGGGTGCCCGCGACACGGTACCCCGCGTCGCGGAACTTCTCGGCGATGACACGGCCGATGCCGCGCGTCGCCCCGGTAACGAGAACAACAGGCTTGTCTTGCACGGATCAAACACTATCGTGGGCGCGGTGATGGCCGACCGCCCCGTTCCCGAGGGACTCTCCCACGTGGTTCCCTGGCTCCGCTGCCCGGTCTGCACCGCATCCCTGGAATTGGCCGGCAGGACACTCGGCTGCGAGAACCGCCACTGCTTCGACATCGCCCGGCAGGGGCACCTGAATCTGCTGCTGCGCGCCGCACCGAAAAATGCCGACACCCCCGGGATGCTCGCCGCACGCGACCGTTTCCTGTCCGCAGGCTGGTACGAGCCGCTGACCCGGAGGGTGGTCACCGCCCTGGCCGGTGCACGCCGGGTACTCGAGGTGGGGGCTGGAACGGGCCACTACATCAGGGCGTTTCTCGACAAGACCCCCGAAGCCGTCGGGCTTGCAGTGGACGTCTCCCCTGCGGCCTGTCGCCGTGCTGCCGGACGCAGCCCACGCCTGGGATCAGTCGTCGCCGACATCTGGCGTCGCCTGCCGATCGCCACGGGAAGCCTGGAGGCCGTGCTCTGCGTGTTCGCTCCCCGCAACCCGGCCGAGTTCGCCCGGGTGCTCTCCCCGGGCGGGCGGCTCGTGGTGGTGACCCCGGGCCGGGATCATCTCGTGGAGCTGCGCGAATCGCTCGGTCTGCTGGGACTCGACCCGGAGAAACTGGAACGGCTGGACGGTACCATGACTGGTTTCGACCTCGTGGACCGGCAGGAACTCACCCATCCGTTGAACCTGTCCGCCGAAGCCGCAGCCGACCTCGTCGCGATGGGTCCGAACGCCTTTCACACCCACAAGGCCCCCACTGCGGCGAGAACCACCGCGGCCTTCGTCACCAGTACATTCCGGCGACTGTAGATCCACGTCCCGAACCGGGAAGACGGACCCGCTTCCAGAAACCTCTAAAATGACAGCGTGCTGCATTCCGTCCTCAGTCCCTCACGCGCCATCAAGACGCGCCTGCGGCTGAATCACTGGAGCCTCCTGGCCGTGATCGTGTGCGCCTGCCTGCTCATTTTCGCCTCGACGGTGGTCAGCGAGGATCAGGTGGCCCACACAGGAGTGAGTTCCTTCCAGCTTTTTTTGACCTCAGCGGTCGCGATCCTCGCCATCGCAACCACCATGAAACTGCGCGAGGACTCGACCCGGGAGCCTCCGCCCCGGGCCCTGGTCATCGCCGCGGCGGCCTTCATCCTCCTCTTGGTGCTCGCAGTGGTGTCGCTGCCTCTGGCGAAACACTGGGTCAGCGCACAGTACGGAACCCCCTCGGCGGTGGTTCCCGTTCCCCTGTCATACCTCGTGAACCCCTTGATAACGGCGGGCTTGTCCTGTCTGCTCGCCATCCTGGCCGTCAACCTGGTTCCCCCTTCTCAACAGTTCGAGATCCTCTGGTGGTTCGCATTCGCCGGTGCCGTGACGACCCCCATCGGCGTGTGGTGGAACGCCAGCAACGCGGAGTTGTATGGTCGTTGGGCCACCCGCCTCGCAGGCGCCGCCGTGCTGCACACCGCTCTCCTGCTGGGGCTGGCGATCTGTGTGGCAGCGGTGATCGTGGGGCATCGAAGGGGCCTCTCGGCGCTGTCCTCGGCGGCGTACGTGATCTGGATCATGGCGACCGGGGCCCGGACCGGCGTCATCACTCTCGCCCTGTTCATGGCTTTGTTCATCCTGCCTTCGATCATTGACATGGCCAAGCGCCGCCCGAACCGCTTGCCCCTGATCGTCTCCAGTGCCGTGGCCGGTATGACGGCCTTCGCCGCTGTCGCATGGCACGTCATGGAACAGCGCGGTTTCAAACTCACCGGGGCAGGCCGTGTCGAGACCTGGGTGTACGGCATTGAGCAGGCGCTTGGATCACTTACAACCCTGGTTTTCGGAGTTGGCTATGGCGTGTTGTGGCCTTGGTACGCTTTCGAGACCAACAGCCTCCCCCAGGCCGGCGCCCATGGACCGAAGCAGATGCCCGAGGGCATCACCCTCTCGCATGCCCACAACACCTACGTGGCGGTTTTTTCGGAGCAGGGACTGGTTGGCCTTGCCCTGTTGCTCGTGCTTGCCGGGGTCGTCTGCTGGGCTTGGTGGCGGGCACGCGGAGTAATTGAGCGCGCGATCGCATCCGGCTTGGTGGCAACTCTCGTGGGTTTCGCCTTCGACACGTATCTGACGAAGAATTTTCCCGTGAGCTTCATCTGGTGGTCGGCGTTGGCCTCGCTCCTGGTGATGATGAACCATCGCCGCAACCGTGAACCGGAAACACTGCGGCTGCTGGAAGCCGCCTCCGCCGGGGCCACGACCCCAGCGCGCGTGCTCACGCTCGGGCATCGCTGACGACCAGACACGCCGCGATCTTGCCCCCTGCCGCTTCCAGGAGATCGATGGTTTCCTGGACCTTCTTCAGCGCGTCCCTGCGATCCGCGAAAACAACGGTTACCTCTCCCCCGGCCACGGTCCGCAGGGCGACGGGGTCGGCTCCGTTCGGGGCGGCCTCCACCGCCGTCGCCTCAGCGCCCAACTGTTCCCCCAGGCCCCGGCACCACGGCCCCAGATTCACCCTTTCCCCGGTCCCCACCAGGACCGCTCTCCCTGTCGCCGACTCCTTCAGATGAGGAGAAAGCACCGCGGCAAGCTGTTCGAAAGCCGTCTGGTCCGCCTCGGCGCGAAGCACCAACCGTCCGCTGGCGGCCAAGGCACCACCCGATGCGACCTTGGGCCGCAGCGAGGCCAACCCCCAGACGACGACGAGCCCTACGGCGAGGCCCAGCACACCCCCAGCAAACGCTGAGGGCACACGGCCAACACCTGCCGAGACCGGTTTCGCGGGAGCCGTCATGGCCTCCGCCCGGATCAGCGGCTGACTTCCCGGATGCAGCGCCCTGATCTCGTTGGTCAACTCAGCGGCCAAAGCCTTGGCCACCGCAGCGGACTGCTCCGCGCTCGGAAGGGAGACCGTGATCATGATGACCTGGTCCGTGACCGTGACCGCGGTCGCGCCCGCCACATCCGAGGCTGTCATTCCCGGTATCTGGGATGCCACCCGGTCGGTCACGTCGTTCCCCTGAGCGAGTGCTTGATAGAGCGACATCTCGGAACGGATCACGGACGTGACGTGCTGCACATCCTCGGGGGTTCCCACCGAGGGGGCGGCCAGGACCACCACCCGCGAAGTGGTGCTGTAGACGGTGCGGGCGGCGTTGCCGACGACCCACCCGCCAGTCAGGCCCGCCACGGTGGCGACCGCGATCACCAGCCAGGACCGCGTCAGGGCGCTCGCGAAATCGCGCAGGTTCATGTCACTCCAGGGACGTCGACGTTCGGACGACACAATTATAACGACGATTGTTATAAACGGTCGAGACGGCAGCCTACAGTCCCAGGAACTTCCTGAACTCCTCACACGCCCGCTCGGCCCGTTCCCGGGTGGGCATCTCGCAGAAGATACGCAGGAGCGGTTCGGTTCCGGAGAACCTGGCGATGATCCAGCCGTCCTCGAAGTAGACCTTGCAGCCGTCCCGGTACGAAACTTCGCGCACGTTCTCTGAGAACTCCGGCAGCAGACGGTCCTCCATCAGGACCCTCGAGATCTCCTGTTTGCGTTCCGAATCAAACGTGAAGTCGGTCTCGGCCATGTAGCGGGGAGCGAATTGCCCCGTGATCTCCTCGTAGATCTCGCTCATGGGCTTGCCGACCACGGCCAGCATCTCCACCAGCAAGGTCGCGGCGTAGATCCCGTCCTTGCCGGAGATGTGTCCCCTGACGGTTAGCCCGCCGGAGGACTCGCCGCCGATGATCGCGTCGGTTTCGAGCATCTTCCCCGAGACCCACTTGAACCCGACGGGAACCTCATGGCACTCCTGCCCGAACTGGTGGGCCACCTCATCGAGCAGCGACGTGGTGGCCACGTTGCGGACCACGGGACCCTGCCACCCCTTGTACTTGAGGAGGTAGTAGTAGAGGATCACCAGCAGCTGATTCGGGTGCAGGAAGTTTCCCTTGTCGTCAATGACCCCGAGCCGGTCGGCATCGCCATCGGTCGCTATCCCGAGGGCGCAACCGTTGTCCACCACGTAGCGTTTCAACGAGTCCAGGGAGGCACTGTTGGGAGAGGGCATACGCCCCCCGAACAGGGTGTCGTGGCGGTCGTGGATGACGTCCACCTCGCAGCGTGCCGTCATGAGGATGGTCTGCAGCGAGGTGCGGGAGACCCCGAACATCGGGTCCAGTGCGATCTTCAGATCGGCTCGGCGGATGGCGTCCATGTCCACCTGGTCGATGATCGAGTCGATGTAGCCGTTGAACGGATTGATCTGGCGGATCAGTCCCCGCGCGACGGCCTTGTCGTAGGGCACCTGCCCGATCCTGGCCTCGCGGGTGCCCTCTAGTTTCGTCATGCGGTCCTCGATGTCACGCGTGACCACTTCGTCCGCGTCCCTGCCGCCCGCCGTGAACACCTTGATCCCGTTGTAGAGGGCGGGGTTGTGGGAGGCCGTTACGGCCATGCCGTAGGGCAGCCCGAGGTTCTTGACGGTCCACATGATCAGGGGGGTGGGGGCCTGGGCGATCCTGATCACCCGGCACGCCACCCCCTCCCCCGCGAACACCTCTGCCGCCCACCTGGCGGCGACGTCGGAGAGGAATCGCCGGTCGTAGCCGATCACGATCCCCTGGTCCTGGTTTCCCTCCTCCTTGATGCGCTGGGCGAGCGCCCCGCAGAGCAGTCTCACGTTGCTGCGGGTGAATTCGTCACCAATGATCGCCCGCCAGCCGCCGGTGCCGAAGTTGATGCGCGCCATGGCATGGCCCTTTCCTTGCTCCTAGATTGCGCTCAGCGTAGACAATTCTGATTGAAAAACTGTTCAACTTTGCACATTATTTGCGCAAAGTGTGCAATATGTTCAGGCAAGGGAGATGAGATCGGCGTAGTCGTCGCTCCACAGGTCTTCAACCCCATCGGGCAGGACCAGCACTCGATCCGGTTCCAGGGCTTCGACGGCCCCCGGGTCGTGGGTGACGAGCACGACGGCCCCCGAGTAGGAACGCAGGGCGGACAGCACTTCCGCGCGGGAAGCCGGGTCGAGGTTGTTCGTCGGCTCGTCGAGCAGCAGCACGTTGGCAGCCGAGACGACCAGCATGGCCAACGCCAGGCGGGTCTTCTCCCCGCCCGAGAGCACCTTCGCGGGTTTGTCCACGTCATCCCCGGTGAACAGGAAGGAACCGAGCACCTTGCGAACCTCCACATCGCCCAGGTCGGGGGAGGCAGAGACCATGTTCTCCAGCACAGATCTGCTGACATCGAGAGTCTCGTGTTCCTGTGCATAGTAGCCGAGCCGGGCTCCGTGGCCCAGGATCCGCTGCCCCACGTCGGGCTCCTCCAACCCGGCGAGAAGGCGCAGCATCGTGGTTTTTCCGGCTCCGTTCAGTCCGAGGATGACCACCTTGGATCCCTTGTCGATGGCGAGGTCGACGGCGGTGAACACCTCCAGTGAGCCGTAGGCCTTCGAGAGGTCGCGGGCCAGCAACGGGGTTTTTCCGCAGGGCGCCGGTTCGGGGAACCGGATCCGGGCCACCTTGTCGTGTTCCCGCTCCCCCTCGATGCCGGACAGCAGTTTCTCCGCACGCCTGGCCATGTTCTGTGCGGCGACCGCCTTGGTGGCCTTGGCACGCATCCGATCGGCCTGCGCCATCAGCTGCGACGCCTTGCGTTCCGCGTTCAAGCGTTCCCGTTTGCGGCGTTTCTCATCGGTCTCCCGCTGCTGCAGATAGCGTTTCCAGTCCATCGCGTAGAGATCCAGTTCGGCGCGGTTGGCGTCCAGGTGGAACACCTTGTTCACCACCGCCTCGAGCAGGCCGACGTCGTGGCTGATCACCACCAGGCCGCCCCCGAAGCTCTGCAGATAGCCCCTCAGCCACGTTATGGAGTCCGCGTCGAGATGGTTGGTGGGTTCATCCAGCAGGAGGGTGTCGGCGTCGGAGAACAGGATCCGGGCCAGTTCGATCCGGCGTCGCTGACCACCCGAGAGAGTGTAGAGCGGCTGCCCGAGGACACGGTCCGGCAGCCCGAGGTTGGCGGCAATCCGAGCCGCCTCGGCCTCGGCGGCGTATCCTCCCGCCGACAGCAACGCGTTCTCGGCGCGGGCGTAGGCCGCCATGGCCTTCTCCCGTTCGGTTCCCCGCGAGGAGCTCATCTCCTGTTCGGCCCTTCTTAGACGCGCCATCACCTGATCCAGTCCGCGGGCCCCCAGGATCCGGTCGCGCGCGAGCTGCTCCGGTTCCCCCGAGCGGGGGTCCTGCGGCAGGTAGCCGAACCGCCCGGACCGGGTGACGGTGCCGGCTGCGGGCAATCCCTCCCCCGCGAGTATGCGGGTCAGGGTCGTTTTCCCGGCGCCGTTGCGACCGACCAGCCCGATGCGGTCCCCCGCGGCGACCTGGAAACTGACCGGGGACAACAGGAGCCGCGCCCCGGCGCGTACCTCCACATCCTTGACCTGCAGCACGTCGGCGAAGTTTACCCACTGGGGCGCATGACGGCGGTTTTCACCACCCACCCGGTATCCCACTGACCCCCGTGGTCTGGCACCATGAAAAGGTGGCAACCGCGAGTCGCCACCCCAGCTGAGTCAGGAGTTAGAACATGGGTTTCATCAAGGCCTTCACGGGCGCCCTCGGCGGCGTCTTCGCCGATCAGTGGCTGGATTTCCTCACGGTCCCCCGCGGCATCAGCCCGACGGCAGCGTTCTTCCCGGCCGTCCACGAGGGTAGGAACGCGGGGCGCGGTTCCAACACCAAGGGCTCGGAGAACATCATCAGCAACGGCTCGAAGATCGTGGTTCCCGACGGTTACGGCCTCGTCTCCTTCCAGGACGGGCGGATCACCGGCTTCGTGGCGGAACCCGGCGGGTTCGAGTTCCGCGGCCAGGATCCCTCCTCCCAGTCGGTTTTCGCCGGTGACGGGGTGTTCGGTCAGGTGATCCGAAACACCTGGGAACGCATCAAGTTCGGCGGGCGGCCGAACGCCATGCAGCAGGTCTTCTTCGTCAACCTCAAGGAGCTCCCGGACAACCGCTTCGGCACCCAGTCCGAGATCTACTGGGACGACGCCTACCTGGGTGCGCAGGTGGGCGCTATCACCCGCGGCTCCTACACCCTCCGCATCGTTGATCCCCTTCTGTTCATCTCCACCGTCATCTCGGGCGCCGTGATCGCGAACAACCAGGTCTTCGACTTCACGGACATCGACAATCCCGTCAGCGAACAACTCTTCACCGAGGTGGTGTCCAGTCTGGGTTCCGCCTTCTCGAAGTACACGAACGACCCCGAGCGGGGAAACCGCATCACCCGGCTGCAGCAGGATTCCATCGGGTTCGCGAAATCCCTCAGTGCGGCCGTCGAGGAGAACTACCAGTGGCGTTCCGGGCGCGGCCTTCTCATCGAACGAGTCGCACTGGCGGCCATCGAGTACGACGCCGACACCCGAGCGCTGCTTTCCGACGTGAAGAAAGCGGACGCGCTGCGTGGGGACCGTGGCGCCTCCTTCATGCAGCAGTCCGTGGCCCGGGGAATCCAGTCCGCGGGGGAGAACGGGGGCGGTCAGGGTCTGGTCGGTATGGGCATCGGTGTTCCCATGATGGGCGGAATGATGGGCGGCTTCCAGCAGCCGACGCAGCAGCCCGCACAGGCACAACCCGCGCAGCCCGAACAGCCCGCGCAGGCGGCCCCCCAGGAGGATCCCGTCGCGAAGCTGAAACAGATGAAGGAGCTGCTCGACGCCGGGGTGGTCTCCCAGGAGGAGTTCGACACGTTGAAGAAGCGACTGCTCGGGTTGTAATCGGGTTGCAAGAGGACACGAAGCCATGACAGCCTCCGGAAGTGGCGGCCAGGGCTGGGGACAGCAACCCTGGCCGCCCGGGTATCCCCAGCAACAACCACACGGCTATCCTCCCCCGCAGCAGGCCACCGGGTATCCCCAGGCCCAACAGCCTTGGCCCGGGTATCCACCGCAACCGGGAGTTTTCCCGCCCCAGCAGGTGCCCCGCGCCCTGAGCGAGAATCCGTACGCCAATCCGGGTTATGTCGCGGGGCCACTCCCTGTTCCCGCGGCCCCGGGCAACCCCTGGACACCAGCGCCTCCGCAGCAGGACATCCAGGAGCCGGAGCCCGGCCCCCAGGTGATCGAGCTTCCTGACGACGGCCGCACCGGCGTGATGATCAAATGCACCAGTTGTGGGGGCACGGACATCCGTTACGTCGTCGAGGTCCGTTCCTTGGTCTGCGCGAACTGCCGGTCCCGTTACAACGAACCCCGCCTGGAGGACCAGGTGGATCTGACCGGAGGAATCCAGGACCTGGAGGGCACCGTGGTGACCCATTCCTCGCAGGACCTGGCCGGGCAGAGCATGGTGACCCTGAAGTGCACCGGCTGCGGCGCGGAGGTGGTCATCGACGCGCACGAGACCGTGCAGGTGCGCTGCCACTGGTGCCGCAGCTATCTCTCACCCAACTCCCGGATCCCGAACGGGGCGACCCCGGACGCAGTGGCCCCATTCCTGGTTCTGCAGCACGACGCCGTGGAGATCATCCGCGAGTTCGTGAATCAGCGGAAGTTCTACGCCCATCCCAGGTTCAAACAGGAGTTCGCCCCCGAGAACGTGGTCGGCGTCTACCTGCCCTATTTCGTGTTCGACGGGCAGGCGCATGGCGATCTGACGGGCCGGGGCGAGGTACAGACCGGAAGCTGGACCGAGAAACACGGGGATTCCTGGGAAACCTACTACTCCGCTGATGCCTACAACGTTGCGCGCAGTTTCGACATGAGCATCGATGACCTGCTGCTGGAGTCCAACCGAGAACGTGGAAACATGGGCGACCCGTCGCAGACCAACAACATCATCAATGCAATCCTGCCTTTCAACGTGAAGGACGCCCTGCGTTACAGCCCGAACTATCTTCGCGGCTTCACGAGTGAACGCCGCGACGTGAACATCACCGAGATGGATCACATCGTCCGGGACCACCTGCTCAGCATCACCCGCGCGAAGGGGGAGAACATGGTGGAGCGGTACGACCGAGGTGTCCGCTGGGACACCGAACACGTGGATCTCCAAGGTTCGCGCTGGGTGACGGTCTATCTGCCGGTGTGGCTGTACTCCTACTACCAGCCCGATCGCGGGCTGAAACATTTCGTGGCGGTCAACGGCCAGAACGGCAAGGTGATGGGGTCGGTACCCATCAACCGGACGATGCTGTACCTGATGACCTTCCTGATTTTCGTCATCGGCACCACAATCGGGCTGATACTGTTCGTGGCAACCTTGTGATAGGAGCGGACATGTCCTTCTGGATGGTTTTGTTGGAACGCTCATCCTCGGGAAGTATCCGGCTTGCCCTGTTGGCGCTGGGGCCGATCGCCGCCATCGCCTTCTACGGCTACATCATGTCGCGGTACCGAAACGCCGACAAGTCGTACCAGTTCGAAGAAACCACCCGCGTCGAACTCCAGGATGTCCAAGGGTCGGACACCTACCTCGAGTCCATCGGCCGCACGCAGGAAAAGCACGTGGAGGGCCACGAGTACTCCAAGGAACCGAGAAACCGGCTGCGGACGTGGTAAGGAGTCCGGGCGCCGCCCGCAAAGCGGCCCCGGAGATCCGTCAGCTGCCCGCCAGGAAACTGAGGATCGCCGCGTTCCACTGATCCGCGTGGGAAACGTTGATCCCGTGAGGACCACCCTCGATCACGACCAGCTGCGCCTGCTGCGCGTATTCGGGCATTCGGGCGCTGGACTTTGCCAGCGGGACGTTCTGGTCCCCGTCGCCGTGGATCACCAACAGCGGGACGTCGATGCGACGACAGTCCTCGCGCAGGTCCTCGGTCCAGGTGAGAATGGTTGCGACCGCGGCGTGCGGGGCCGACTGCCGGGCGATCTCAACCGCCTGCTGCCGGATCTCCTCGGGAACGGTGAGCCCTTGCTCGTTGCTGTAGAACCAGCCGCAGAACTGATCGACGAAACCGGCGTGATCGGCGGCGCAGGCATCCGCCAGCTCCTGGAATCCCTCACGGGGCATGGCGCCGTCGGGATTGTCCTTCGTGATGCACAGGGCCGGGCAGATGGACCCGGACAGGATAGCCGCACCGACACGCTCCGATCCGCGCGTCGCCAGGTAGCGGGCCACCTCACCACCACCCATGGAGAACCCGAGCAGGACCACGTCGTGCAGGTCGAGGCCGGTCAGCAGGGCGTCCAGATCGGCTGCCAAGGTGTCGTAGTCGTAGCCGTCGCGGGGTTTCCCGGACTGCCCGAACCCACGCCGGTCGTAGGTGATCACCCGGTAACCGGCGGCGGCGAGCACCTTGGCGTTGTCGGCGAACGCGGCCCCGGACAGCGGCCAGCCGTGGATCATCACAATGGGTCGCCCGGATCCGATGTCGGTGTAGTTCAGGTTCACCTGGTCCGGGGTGGTCAGCTTCGGCATCTTCGCCCTCCAATCATCGGTTCTCCCCGAGACTACTCGACACCCCACCGCACCGGCATCGGACCCGGTTCCCGGGTTTTCTGATCCCGCCGCCTTTGCGTGGGTTCGCCTGTCTCAGAGGTTGTAGCCGATGGCCCGCAGCTGTTCGCGGCCGTCTTCGGTGATCATCTCCAGGGTCCACGGCGGCAGCCACACCCAGTTGATGGTCACCGAGTTCGCAAGGCCGTCGAGCGCGTACTTCGTGTCGTACTCGATGCGGTCGGTCAGCGGGCAGGTGGGTGAGGTGAGGGTCATGTCGAGGGTGACGTTGGCCTCCTCGTCCACGGTGACCCCGTAGAGCAGACCGAGGTCGACGACGTTGACCATCAGTTCGGGGTCGACGACGTCCTTCATCGCCTCCTCGATCTCCTCCTCTGTGGGGATCGGGGTGGCCGAGTCGTCGCCGGGCAGTTCGTCCTTGACCAGATCCGAAGGACGCGGGTCGGGGGTGTACATCAGTTCTCCTTCGCTGAGGCCTGGGCCACGGCATCCCGCAGGGCCGACCAGGCGAGCAGGGCGCACTTGACGCGCGCGGGGAACTTCGAGACGCCGGCGAAAGCGATGGCGTCCTCGAAGCGGTCCTCGTCGGGGGTGATCTCCCCCTTGGAGTGCATCATCTCCAGGAAATCGTCATAGAGCCCGGAGAAGTGGTCGGCGTCCCGGCCGATCACGAGATCACCCAGGACGGACGTGGATGCCTGCGAAATGGAGCATCCCTCACCGTCGTATGACATGTCTGCGATCGTGTCGCCATCCAGGTGGACGCGCAGGGTCAGCTCGTCGCCGCAGGACGGGTTGACGTGATGCACCTCGGCCTCGTACGGCTCCCGCAGCCCGCTGTGATGTTTCTCGCGGTAGTGGTCGAGGATGATCGTCTGATAGAGCTCGTCGAGGTTCATCGTGCTCCGAAGTAGTCGCGGGTGAACACCAGCGCGTCCGCCAGTGCGTCGATCTCCTCCCGGGTCGTGTACAGGTGGGCCGATGCCCGGGTGGAACTCTGGTGGCCGAGCCTCCTGTGCAGCGGCCTGGCGCAGTGGTGCCCGCCCCGGATGGCGATACCGCGGGAGTCGAGCACCTGCATGACGTCGTGCGGGTGGATGCCCTTCAGGTTGAACGAGCACGCCGATCCGCGTTCCACGGCTTCCACCGGTCCCAGCAGCAGCAGCCCGTCGATGCTGGTCAGCTTGGCGAGCATGTACTCGGTCAGCTCGTGTTCGTGGGCGGCGATGGCGTCCATCCCGATCCCCTGCAGGTATCTGATGGCGGCGGCGAGCCCGGCCGCCTGGGCGATCGGCGGGGTGCCGGCCTCGAAACGGTGGGGCGGGTCCGCGTAGGTGGAGTGGGTCATCTCGACCACCTCGATCATCTCCCCACCGCCGAGGAAGGGGGGCAGGGATTCCAGGAGCTCTCCCCTGCCCCACAGCACACCGATGCCGGTAGGGCCGCACATCTTGTGTCCGGTGAAGGCCACCAGGTCGGCTCCAAGCTCGGTGACGTCGATGCTCTGGTGGGGTGCCGACTGGGATGCGTCGACCACCATAACCGCGCCGACCGCATGGGCCTTGGCGGCGATCTCGGCCACCGGGTTGCGGGTGCCCAGCACGTTGCTCACGTGGGCGACGGACACCACCCTGGTGCGTTCGTTGATCAGCCCGTCACGTTCGGCGGCCTCGAGGTCGAGCCGCCCCTCGTCGGTGACGTCGAACCAGCGGAGCACCGCCCCGGTCCGTTCGCACACCAGCTGCCAGGGAACGATGTTCGAGTGGTGTTCCATCACGGAGATCACCACCTCGTCACCGGGAATCAACCGGGCCGCCAGGGTGTTGGCAGCCAGGTTGAGGGCCTCGGATGCGTTCCTTGTGAAGATCACCTCCTCGGGCGCGGCGGCACCGATGAAGGACGCCACCAGGCCCCGTGCCCCCTCGTAGGCCTCGGTGGCCTCGGCGCCCAGCACATGCATCGCGCGCGCCACGTTTGCGTTGTGCTGGAAGTAGTGCTCGGCGATCGCGTCGACGACCACCCGGGGTTTCTGGGAGGTGTTGGCCGAATCCAGGTAGACCAGAGGATGCTCCCCCACCCTGCGCGTCAGGATGGGGAAATCCCGTCGGATCGCCTCGACGTCAAAGCTCACTTCGGTCCTCTCCTTCTTCGACTGTCGTTACCTGACCCCGGGGCAGCTCAGACGTTGGCTGCTGCCGCCTTGACGTAGGCCTCGTAGCCCTCGGCCTCGAGCTTGTCGGCCAGCTCACGCCCCCCCTGGTCGACGACGCGGCCGTCGACGAAGACGTGCACGAAGGTGGGGTCGATGTAGCGCAGGATACGGGTGTAGTGGGTGATGAGCATCACGGCCCGGTCCCCCTGGGCCGAGTAGCGGTTTACCCCTTCGGAGACGATGCGCAGGGCGTCTATGTCGAGGCCGGAATCGGTCTCGTCAAGGATGGCTGCCCTGGGGTTGAGAAGCTCAAGCTGGGCGATCTCGTGGCGTTTCTTCTCACCACCCGAGAAACCCTCGTTGACGGAGCGCGCGGAGAAAGAGCTGTCCAGGTTCATGCGGTTCAAGACGTTCTCGACGTCCTTGACCCAGGTGCGGATTTTGGGGGCTTTGCCGTCGAGGGCGGTCTTGGCGGTGCGGAGGAAGTTCGCCACGGACACTCCCGGCACCTCGACGGGGTACTGCATCGCCAGGAACAGGCCCTGCCGGGCGCGTTCGTCGACGGTGAGGTCGGTCAGCTCCACTCCGTCGAGGGTCACGGACCCGGAGGTGATCTCGTACTTGGGGTGTCCCGCGATGGCGTAGGCGAGGGTGGACTTCCCGGAGCCGTTGGGGCCCATGATCGCGTGCACTTCACCGGAGTTCACGGTGAGGTCCACGCCCTTGAGGATCTGTTTGGGACCCTCCTCGGTCAGGACGTCGACGTGGAGGTCGGAGATGACGAGATTGGACATGGTTTTCAGGACTCCTGGAATTCGGTGATGGGGTGGTCGAGATCGACCAGCACCTGCTGGTCATCGATCTGGACCGGGTAGACGTTGACGGGTTCCGTGGCTGGCAGGCAGAGGGCGCGGCCGCTTCGCAGGTCAAAACGGGAGCCGTGGAGGTAGCACTCTATCGAGCCGTCCTCGACATCCCCGTCGCTCAGGGGAACGTGCCCGTGACTGCAGAGATTGTGGATGGCGAAGTACTCGCCCCGGTGAAGCACGATGGCGATCTCGTGTTCGTCGACGGCGAGCGGTATCTCGGGGATCAGCTCGTCGAGGGTGGCGACGGCGACGAAGCTCACTGAGCTGCCCTCATGGCCTCGGCCGCCATGTCGAGTTCCTTCTCCACCTGGACCAGCAGCCTCTCCTCGATCTCGGGAACGCCGATGCGCCGGATGATGTCGTTGAAGAAACCGTGCACGACGAGGCGTCTGGCCTCGGCCTCCGGGATGCCGCGGGAGCGCAGGTAGAAGAGCTGGAGGTCATCGAACCGGCCGGTGGTGGAGCTGTGACCGGCTCCTTCGATCTCGCCTGTCTCGATTTCCAGGTTGGGAACGGAATCGGCCCGGCAGCCATCGGTGAGGACGAGGTTCTTGTTGGACTCGTAGGTTTCGATGCCCTCGGCGACCTTCCGGATCAGCACGTCACCTATCCACACCGAGTTCGCACCCTCGCCCTGCAGCGCACCGCGATAGTCCACGTTGGATCTGGTCTTCGGGGCGTTGTGGTCGACGAAGAGGCGGTGCTGGATGTGTTGCCCGGCATCGACGAAGTAGAGACCGTACTGCTCGAGTTCACCGCCGGGGCCTGCGAAGCGGGCGTTCTCCTGGAGCCGGATCACGGCGCCACCGAGCGATGCCTGGACGGTGCGGACCCGGGCGTCACGTCCGACCTCGAGGCTGATCTGGCCGCCGTGGATGGCATCGGCATCCCAGTCGTTGACGTACACGAGGTTCACCTCGGCTCCATCACCGACCCGAATGTCGTACTTCGCGGCGTAGGATCCGCTGCCCTTGTAGTGGAACACGATGGTGGCGCGGGAGTTGGCTCCGACCTCCAGCACGAAAACCTCTGCCGCCTCCACGCCGTTCCCGGTCCCGACGTGGACGTTGGCCTGGTCGAGTTCGGTGTCTGCTGGGACACGCATGAGCGCCAGCTCCGCGCTGCGAGCCACCGCCAGGGCCGCGACACGGTCCACCGGAGGTTCGACAGCGAGGTCCCGCAGTGCGCTTACGGGCATGATGGTGAACTCCACGCCAGCAGGGGTTTCCCCCTCCCAGTCGAGTCCGGGAAGCACGTCGCCCTCGGTCAACAGCCCGGCAAGACGTTTCAGCGGGGTGAAGCGCCAGATCTCCTCCATACCTGTCGGCTTCGGATGATCGGCGACGTTCCATGACGGGGTGGGATGAAGATGAGATGCGACGGTCTCGACGGCTCCGATCCCATTCGCTGCAGCAGTGGTGCTCAACTTTTTTTCCTCTTGTCCGTTTCGTTCCGGGGCCGACATCAGCCGACCGCACCTTCCATCTGCAGCTCGATGAGCCGGTTGAGTTCCAGGGCGTATTCCATGGGGAGTTCCTTGGCGATGGGCTCGACGAAACCGCGCACGATCATGGCCATCGCTTCGTCCTCCTCCATGCCTCGGGACATGAGGTAGAACAGCTGGTCATCGGAGACCTTGGAGACGGTCGCCTCGTGGGCCATGGAGACGTCGTCCTCACGAACGTCCACGTAGGGATAGGTGTCGGAACGGGATACGGTGTCCACCAGAAGGGCGTCGCATTTCACCGAGGACGCGGAGTGGTGCGCCCCCGCATCGACCTTGACCAGGCCGCGGTAGGATGCGCGACCACCGCCGCGGGCAACCGACTTCGAGATGATCGACGAGGAGGTGTGGGGAGCGCAGTGCACCATCTTGGAACCGGCGTCCTGGTGCTGCCCCTCGCCGGCGAAGGCGATCGACAGGGTCTCACCACGGGCGTGCTCACCCATGAGGTAGACGGCCGGGTATTTCATGGTTGCCTTGGAACCGATGTTGCCGTCGACCCACTCCATGGTGGCGCCCTCCTCGCAGACGGCGCGCTTGGTCACCAGGTTGTAGACATTGTTGGACCAGTTCTGGATCGTCGTGTAGCGGCAGCGAGCGCCCTTCTTGATGATGATCTCCACCACCGCCGAGTGCAGCGAGTCGGAGGAGTAGATGGGCGCGGTGCAGCCCTCGACGTAGTGCACGTAGGCGTCCTCGTCGACGATGATCAGGGTCCGCTCGAACTGGCCCATGTTCTCCGTGTTGATCCGGAAATAGGCCTGCAATGGAATGGAGACGTGAACCCCTTTGGGCACGTACACGAAGGATCCGCCGGACCAGACGGCGGTGTTCAGTGCCGCGAACTTGTTGTCACCCGCCGGGACGATGCTGGCGAAGTGTTCCTTGAAAATCTCGGGATGTTCCTTGAGGGCGGTGTCCGTGTCGAGGAAGATCACGCCCTGCCGTTCCAGTTCCTGATTGATGTTGTGGTAGACCACCTCGGACTCGTACTGGGCCGCGACTCCCGCCACGAGACGAGCCTTCTCCGCCTCGGGGATGCCGAGCCTGTCGTAGGTGTTCTTGATGTCCTCGGGCAGGTCGTCCCAGGTCTGCGCCTGACGCTCCGTGGAGCGGACGAAGTACTTGATGTTGTCGAAGTCGATCTCGTCGAGTTCCGCGCCCCAGGCTGGCATCGGTTTCTTGCCGAACAACCTGAGGGCCTTCAGACGCAGGTCCCGCATCCACTCGGGTTCGCCCTTCAACTCGGAGATGTGCCGGACCACGGCCTCGCTGAGACCTCGCTGGGCGGCAGCGCCGGCGGCATCGGAGTCGTGCCAGCCGTACTGGTAGCCGCTGAGGGCTTCCAGGTGCTCGTCCTGCGTGGCCCCCACTCCGGGGGCCTGTGGCGTGGTCGTCATGTGGTTACTTCCTGATCTTGCTCGGGATGACGGGGTTGGGGACGTGGGTGGTACACACTCCGTCCCCGTGTGCAATGGTCGCGAGCCGCTGGACGTGGCTGCCCAGCAGCCGCGAGAACAGCTGGGTCTCGACCTCACAGAGCTGGGGGAACTCGGCGGCGACGTGCGCCACCGGGCAGTGGTGCTGGCACAGTTGGTCGCCCGAACGGACCGGCTTGACCGAAGGTGCGTAGGTGGCTCCCAGCGCCTCGGTGAGCAGCTCGATGGGGGTGCGTTCGGGATGGGCCTCGCGCAATTCGTTGAATCGGCTCTCGATCTCGTCCACGCGTTCCGAGGCCAGGTCGACCATGGCCTGCGGACCGGCAGCCTCGATCAACCTCCGGATGGCGACTATGGCCAACTCGTCGTAGGCCTGGTGGAACTCGGAACGTCCCGCGTCCGTGAGGAAGAACACCTTCGACGGACGGCCCCGGCCGCGCGCCCCGTAGACCCGCTGCTCACGCGAACCCAGGGTTCCCTCCTCCAGGAGGGCCGACAAGTGGCGGCGGATGGCAGCTGGGGTCAGGTTCAAGCGTTCGGCGAGTTCTCGTGCCGTGGATGGCCCGTGCCCCAGGATGGAGCGAACCACCCGTTCTCGGGTGGAGTTGTCGGTTTCCTGCATGGCTGCGCTCATGACACCCTCCTCCCAGCGATTTTGCACACGCCAGTCTTTCGGAATCTCCCAAGCGTATCAAGCTAGGGCAGCCTAACCATCACAGCCCACGGCCACCCCCGGCGCGGTCGGAGGGGTCCCATCCTTCTCCCAGGTCAAACCGGTCCCCGGGATTCCAAGCCCCTTCCGCAACAATACTCGTCGCCCGCCGCGGCGCAACCCGAAGGCCCGCGAGGGAATCCCGGTTCACGTGGCCTCAGCGGGAGTAGCGCAGCGGATTGGGGCGGCACCGGGTTTCCGTGGCGATCCGGATCTCGGGAGCCAGCCGGCCCGCTTCCCTAAGGGCGAGCAGTTTCTCGACCACCCTGTCGCGCAACATCACGGGCGAGATGGTGTTCAGGTAGATCTTGGTGGCCCCCTCGAAACCGGCGAGGGTGGAGACCCGCCACTTGAGCATCACCCGCCACGGCATCGGGAGCGCGACGTCGATCGGCCGGTAATGCCATTCCTCGTTGCAGGCCACGTCGACCCCGGTGGCGGCGTGCATTGCATGGATCAGGTCCGACATGCCTCGTACCTCCTCGGCGGTCTGCTCCCAGGGATCGGAGAACTCGGAGCAGGAGTAGATCTCCAAGGTGGGATAGCGATGTCCGAAGCCCGCGAAGGCGACCGCGTGGTCGTTCTCGGCGACGATCAGGTTGTGGTAGCCCGCGTAGTTCGGTCCCACCTCGTTGAACAGGTTCGGGTCCTGCCGAAGCCGGGCGAGCGCCACCTCGTGCTGGACGCCTCGTTCGTCGATGGCGACGAGCTGTTTGTGGAGATGGTCGAAGGACGCGCCCGCAGGTTTCAGCCAGTTCTGAAAAACGGTCACGTAGCGGGCGTACCGGTTGTTCTCGTAGCTGCGGCGCACCGAGTCGATCGTGAAGGCGATGAATTTCTCGTGTTCCTCGGGGGTCAGGGTCCCGGAACCGGCGAGCTGTGTGTCATCGACCGCTCCGTCGACGAAGTGCCGCCTGGCGATTATCACGTCATGTCCGCCACCAAAGAAACCGGAAGCCGCCTCCAGGCGCTGTTCCCGGGTCATCGCAGCGACCTGGCCGGCGCCGCGCCCGGAGGCCCGCAGTTTCGTCTCGGCCACCCGCAACACGTGTTCCAGTCCCTCGGGGGATGCCAGATAGGCCCGTTGATGCCGGGCCGCGGACTCCGGAAGCTCGAACCCGTAATTGGCGCGCCAGTAGTCGAAACTCAGGATCTCGAAAAGGTTCGGAACGCAACGGAACTCGGCGGTCGTGGTGAACAGTTCCTCCGCAGGAAGCCCCATCAGCGTTTTCCATTCGTCGCCGGAGCGCACCACGCGGGCCTTTTCCGGCGGGGTCTCCAGGTAACGCCGTTCGCAGAAGGCGCAGTGAGTCCCGTGGGCCGTTTCGTCGATGGGGCGGGGTTCGGGGCGTTGAAGACCGAGGGGCCGGTTGCCCCTTCCCGGTACGGTCCACACCTCGGTTCCGGTGAGCGGACCGACCTGTTTCACCGTTCCGTCGGCCATGGTGGACAGATACTCGGGTTGCCTGACGTAGGGCTGCATGGCGCAACCGTAGATCATCACCGGGTTCGGATGTCCCACGACCGGGAAAATTCCACCCCGCGAGTGGGGTCGCGGGATGGCCGGGCCGCTGCAAAACCTGGTCGCCATCCGTTCCACGGGACTCCCGGTGCAGCGGCAACCGGTATGGTCGGAACTGTGACCAGCAGCAATCCGCTCCGCGACCCCCGGGACCGGCGACTGCCGAGGATCGCGGGCCCCTGCGTCTTGGTGATCTTCGGCGTCACGGGCGATCTTTCCAGGAAGAAACTGATGCCGGCCGTCTACGACCTGGCGAACCGTGGCCTGCTTCCCCCCGGTTTCGGCCTGGTGGGTTTCGCCCGCCGCGACTGGGCCGATCAGGATTTCGCGAAGGTGGTCCACGACGCGGTCAAGGAGAACGCCCGCACCCGTTTCCGGGAGGAGGTCTGGGAACAGCTTCTGGAAGGTATCCGGTTCGTGCCGGGCACGTTCGACTCCGACGAGGCCTTCCAGCGGCTCCGCACCACCCTTGAGGAACTCGACCAGGCCCGCGGCACCAGCGGCAACCACGCCTTCTACCTGTCCATCCCTCCGTCGTATTTCGAGCAGGTGATCTCCCAGCTCAAACGCAACGCCATCACCGGCGACGGCGAGAACACCTGGAACCGGGTGGTGATCGAGAAACCGTTCGGGCACGACCTGCGCTCGGCCCGTGAACTGAACAACGTCGTGAGCCAGCTCTTCTCGCCCCCCGAGGTGTTCCGCATCGACCACTACCTGGGCAAGGAGACGGTGCAGAACATGTTGGCGATGCGTTTCGCCAACGAACTGTTCGAACCCTTCTGGAACCGCAACTACGTCTCCCACGTGGAGATCACCATGGCCGAGGACATCGGCATCGGCGGCCGGGCCGGGTACTACGACGGGATCGGGGCGGCACGCGATGTCATCCAGAACCACCTGCTGCAGCTGCTCGCCCTGGTCGCGATGGAGGAACCAACCAGTTTCGAGGCCTCGCAGCTGCGCACGGAGAAGACAAAGGTGCTGGCGGCCGCCCGGGTCCCCTCCGACTACGCGGCCCACACGGCCCGCGGCCAGTACGCCACGGGCTGGCAGGGGGGCCAGTTGGTGCGCGGCTACCTGGAGGAGGATGGCGTCTCCCCCGATTCCCGCACCGAGACCTACGCCGCCATCCGCGTCGATGTCGACAACCGCCGATGGGCCGGGGTCCCGTTCTATCTGCGGACCGCCAAACGCATGCCTAGGCGGGTCACGGAGGTCGCCCTGGTGTTGAAGCAGGCACCGCACCTGCCCTTCCCCGCCACCGAGACCGCGGCCCTGGGACAGAACGCCCTGGTGATGCGCGTCCAGCCCGACGAGGGCGTCACCCTCCGGTTCGGGGCCAAGGTGCCGGGCACGCAGATGGAAATCCGTGACGTCTCCATGGACTTCGTCTACGGTGGCTCCTTCACGGAAACCTCCCCGGAGGCCTACGAACGCCTGATCCTGGACGTGTTGCTGGGCGATCCGCCCCTGTTCCCGCAGCACGAGGAGGTGGAGCTCGGCTGGAAGATCCTGGACCCTGTGCTCGAGTACTGGGACTCGCTGCCCACCCAGCCGGATCCCTACGCGGCGGGCACCTGGGGTCCCGCCAGCGCCGCCGAGATGCTGGCCCGTGACGGCAACACCTGGCGCAGGCCGTAGAGGAGGAAGCCGTGATCATCGAACTCAACAACACCACGACGCAGGACATCACCTCCGCGCTGATCAGGGCCCACCGGGAGGTCGGGCCGACCAGCGGCATGGTCCTGACGCTGCTGGCGATCACCGACGACTACCACCAGGACGAGGTGCTCTCCGCCGCCCGGGCCTCCGCCACGGCGCACCCGTCGCGGGTCATCGTCGTCTCCAAGGCCGGCGGGGAAACCCGCCTCCACGCTAAGATCCAGGTCGGTGAGGGACTCCCGGGAGACCTGATCGCCCTCAAACTGCACGGCGAGCTGGCCTCGCACGGCGACTCCGTCGTACTGCCCCTGCTGCTGCCCGACTCCCCCACGATCGCCTGGTGGCCCCACAAGGCCCCCGACGCCCCCGCCCAGGACCCGATCGGCAGGTTGGCCACCCGCCGGATCACCGACTCGATGGGGGCACCGGATCCGCAGCTGGCCCTGGCGATCCGCGCCCGCAACCTGGTCCCCGGCGACACGGACCTGTGCTGGACCCGGATCACGCGCTGGCGTGCCCTGTTGGCCGCCGCCCTGGACCAGTTCCCGCACCGCGTCACCTCCGCCCTGGTGCGTTCCACCCCCGACAACGCCTGCTCCACCCTGCTGGTGACCTGGCTGGAGCAGCAGCTGGGGGTCCCGGTGCTGCACGAGGACAGCGACCAACCGGGAATCTCGGAGGCGAGGCTGACCACCGACCAGGGAGACATCGTCATCAACAGGGGCCGCTCCGAGACCATCGCCCGCTACGCCGTTCCGGGCCAGCCCGAACGGAAAGTGGCGTTGAAACGACGTCCTCTCACCGAATTGCTCACGGAGGAGTTGCAACGTATGGATCCCGATGCCGTCTTCGAGTCGGTCGTGAGCCAAATCGCCACGCGGGTGGGTGAGTGATGTTCACCCGGGTGGTGCGCCTGGAATCGGCGCAGCAGGTGGCGAACGTGGTCGCCCGCCGGTTCATGCAGAAGACCACGGAACTGCTGGGCAGCCGCGAGGAGGTGCACGTGTGCCTGACCGGTGGTGGCACCGCGGACCTGGTCTACGAACGTTTCGCGGACCTGTCCGCCGAGGCGAAACTCGACCTGGGACGCCTTCACCTGTGGTGGGGGGATGAGCGTTTCGTGGCCGCCACGGATCCCGACAGGAACTCCCTCCAGGCCATCAGCCGGCTGGGACGCACCCTGCCCATCCAGTCGGCACGGATCCACATGATGGCGGCACGCGACGGCCGCGCGGACCCACACGACAGCGCATCCGAATACGCTGCCGAGTTGGGGAAGACCCGCTTCGACCTGACCTTCCTGGGCATGGGGCCGGACGGTCACGTCGCCTCGATCTTCCCGGGGCACCCGAGTTTCGAGTCCACCTCCCGCAGCGTGATCGGGGTGACGGATTCCCCGAAACCACCCTCGGAACGCATCTCGTTGACGATCCCGACCCTCAACCGATCCGAAGAGATCTGGTTCATCGTCACGGGCACCGGCAAGGCCGACGCGCTGCTCCGGGCCCTCGGCGGCGACAAGACCCTGCCGGCTTCCCACGCCCACGGACAGCAGGCCACGTACTGGTTCATCGACGACGCGGCCGCCTCGAAGCTGCCTCCCCGCTACGTCTGCCCGCTCTGAGCGGCAGATTCCACGGGTTCCCTGACGGCCTGGAACATTCCGAGCGCGGCGGCCCGGCGGAATCCGAGGTTCTCGTTGACGGCCAGCATGTGATGGTTCTCGGCCGCATTGAAAGTGTGGACCGCGGGGGCCTGAGGCAGGGCGGCGTGCACCGCCTCCAGGTTGGCGGCCTTGACCAGCGTTCCCAACCGGTGGCCGCGATACTCGGAAAGCACGATGGTGTCCCTCTGGTGGATCATGCCGTCGGGCCACTCACGCGATGCGGACAGCTCATTCAACGCCACGACCCTTCCTGTTGGTTCGTGCACCACGATCCCGAGGAAAAGCCGGTTCGTCGAACTGAATCGCGCGTACTCCGCGTGCACGCGGTCCGCATCCCAGGATGTCTCGGGAATGATCAGCCCACCGGGTGGCGCATCGGCGCTCATGCTTTGTTTCAGCGCTGCAACACCGGCTGCCCACCCCGGGGGTACCTCCCCCTCCAGGCAGTGCACCTCGTAGTCCGGCCCGGCCGCGGCCCCGGCCGTGGCGAGAACATCGCTCAGCGCGACGGCCGGAGCGGCGAATTCGTAACGGGAGTACCACATCACCTGTCCCAGGACGAAGCCGTAACGCAGGGCGAACCGCGCTCGTGGGCTGGAGGCCAACAGCGCCCCCTCCCCAACGGGACTGGGCAACGCTTCGTCGCCCGGGCCCGGCACCGGGGTCGGAACCTCGAGGTTGACGTAACGGGTTCCGGGTTCCAGGGCTGACTGCACCACCTCCGCGAGCGCCTGCCCGATTCCCCGCCGCCTGTACCCGGGCCTGACGTAGACGTGCGCCATCGCACCTTCGGGCTCGTCCACGAGATCCACCACCAGCCTGGCAAAACCGACGGGCCGGTCCTTGACCCAGGCCAGCCAGCGTCGCACCCGGCTCTCGGTAAGGGCGGCATGCGCAGCTCTCAGGTCGGCCTCCGGACTGTTCCGAGGCCCTTGGGGGCCGAGCGCCTCGACGCTGTCATCGGTGTTCATGCGACAGTAGGCAATCCATTCCTCATTCGCGCTCCCGGGAAGCGTGAATTCGCGGATCTCAAAATCGCTCATGGCCTCACCCTATCCTCCGGTTCTGGCCACGTTTCCGGTAGCGTTGATTCATGGAGAAGGATATGAAACCGGTGCGGAGAGCCACTGGTTTCAATGCGCACCCGAGGCCTGGTGGGCCGCAATTCACTTTCGGACGACGAACCGGGAGCCGCCATGACTGATTTCCTGATCTGGTTCAGCCAGAACCCGTGGGCGGCGTGGGGCGTGCTGGCGTTGCTGCTGGCAGTTGCCGAGTTGCTCACCCTGGACCTGACGTTGCTGATGCTCGCGGCCGGTGCCCTCGCCGGCGGCGTGGTCGCGTTGTTTTTCCCCCACCTGCTGTGGCTCCAGGTGATCGTCGCCCTGGCCACCGCGGTGGCGACGCTCTTCCTGCTGCGCCCCACGCTTCTGGAGAAGGCCCGTCGTGCCCCGGGATACCGTTCCTCACTCGACAAGTTGATCGGCTCGTTCGGGGAGGTCGTCTCCCGGATCACCTCGAACTCGGGTGAGGTCAAGATCGACGGGCAGATCTGGCAGGCCCGCAGCTACGACGAGGCCATCGTGATCGAAGCCGGGGAGAGGATCGAGGTCTACAAACTCGACGGCATCACCCTGATCGTCTATCCCATCGCCAACTGATCCGAAACCGCAAGGAGAAACATTGCCGCCCGTATTCACCCTGATTCTCTGCATCCTGGCCGTTCTGGTGGTCATGGTGCTGGCCGCGACCCTGAAGATCATCCGCCAACAGCAGGTGGCCATAGTCGAACGCCTGGGCAAGTTCCGCAGGGTCCTCGATCCCGGGCCGCACCTCATGGTGCCCTTCCTCGACCGGATCCGCTACATCCTCGACATGCGCGAGGAAGTGGTGCCGTTCCCACCCCAGGGCGTCATCACCGAGGACAACCTCATAGTCTCGATCGACTCGGTGATCTACTTCCAGATCGTCGATCCGGTCCGGGCCGCCTACGAGGCACAGAACTACCGTGCCGCCATCGAGCAGCTGACCATGACCACGCTGCGCAACATCATCGGTGGCATGGATCTGGAAGCCACCCTTACCTCCCGGGAGGAGATCAACAACCGTCTGCGCGCGGTGCTGGACGAGGCGACCGGCAAATGGGGGATCAAGGTCAACCGGGTCGAGTTGCGCGCCATCGAGCCGCCTCCGACCATCCGTGACGCCATGGAGAAAGGTGCCCGTGCGGAACGCGACAAGCGGGCCTCGATTCTTCTGGCCGAGGGCCAGCGCCAGTCCCAGATCCTCTCCGCTGGCGGCGACCGGGAGGCCGCGATCCTCCGCGCCCAGGGTGATCGCGAGGCGGCCGTTCTCCGCGCCCAGGCCGACCGGCAGGCCCAGATGTTGCGCGCCGAGGGTGAGGCCCAGGCCATCACCACGGTTTTCAGCGCCATCCACGCCGCGGAACCGGACCAGGCCCTGCTGGCCTACCAGTACATGCAGATGCTGCCCCGCCTGGCCAATGGCGATTCGAACAAGATGTGGATCGTTCCCAGCGAACTCAGCGACGCCCTGAAGGGCTTGGGGCAGGTGGCGAACTCCACCGACGTGCGGGATTACGTCTCGCGGGCCTCCCAGCGTTTCTCCGCCCCGGAACCGGTCGACGTGCACGCCGAGATCGCGGAACAGGCACGCAAGGACCACGAACAGAGCGACGCCACGGTGAAGCAGGCCATAGCCGACGCCCAGGCCATGGAAGGCACAGGAGGCAACCGGCGGTTGGGGCAGCCCTCCCCGCAACCGCAACACCAGGACCCAGATTCCCCGGGGGCCTGGGGGCCACACCCCGGCGGTCCGTACGACGCTCAGTGACACACAACCCCGGAAACAGAAAGAGCGAATCCCCGTCCGGTTCCGTCCGGGCGGGGATTCGCTCACAACTGGGTTGTTCGTCTCGTCAGTAGAGGATTTCGCCGGCTGCCCGGCGGGCCCTCAGCGAGGACACCGCTTCCTCCAGGATCTGGGCCGCCTCCGCGTCGGTGCGGCGTTCCTTCACGTAGGCGAGGTGGGTCTTGTACGGGGTGATCTTCGGCGGTGGCGGCGGGTTCTCCGCATCGGTGTTGGCGGGCAACCCGCAGCGGGGACAATCCCAGGATTCGGGGATCACCGCGTCGGCGGCGAAGGCGGGACGGGTTTCGTGCCCGCTGGCACAGTAGTAGGAGACGTGAAGTCTTGGGGCCGCATCGCCCCTCTCGGCTTCACCCATTGGTCCGGCGCCGACACGGCTACCGCGGATGGCGTTGCCACCTGCCACAACTACTCCTCAGGGTTCGGAAACATTCTCTTCTCAAATGCCGATGCGGTAGAGCACCAGCAGCCCGATGATCGTCAGCGCCCAGATCAGCGTCAACACAAGGGTGATGCGATCCAATCGTCGCTCGGCGGTGGACACACCGCCCATGGAAGTGGACATGCCGCCACCGAACAGGTCGGACATGCCGCCACCGCGGCCTTTGTGGAGGAGTACTGACAGAGCCAGCAACGCACTCAGAATGATCAGGACGACCGACAGGGTGACTATGGGCCAGCTGACGAGGGGGACAATCACGCGGAGTAGTTTAACCGAGGGGTTCAAATCCACCACATCGTGGGGGCCCGAAGCGTTTCACACCACGGTCCCGAAAATGGGGTTGCCTCCGGCGAAATTCCGGTGACAACCCCATTCACGGAATTTCAGCTCAGGAGAACAGCACGATTGCGGCGAACTCCTCGGCCTTCAGGCTGGCGCCGCCGACGAGGGCGCCGTCGACATCCGGCTGGGCCATGATCTCGGCCACGTTGGAGGCCTTCACGGATCCCCCGTATTGGATCCGGACCGCATCCGCGGTGGCCCGGTCGTGCAGTTTTGCGATTTCCTCACGGATCGCGCCGCAGACCTCCTGGGCGTCCTCCGGGGTGGCGACCTCGCCCGTGCCGATCGCCCACACCGGCTCGTAGGCGATGACAAGAGAGGCCACCTGCTCGGCGGGGATGCCCTTCAGGCAGCCACGAACCTGCTCGAGGGTGTACTCGACGTGGCGCCCTTCCTTGCGGATGTCCAGGCCCTCACCGCAACAGATGATGGGGATCATGTCCGCGGCCAGGACCTTCAGGGCCTTGGCGTTGATCAGGGCGTCGGTCTCGCCGTGGTATTCGCGGCGCTCCGAGTGCCCGACCACCACGTAACGAACCCCCAGCTTCGACAACATCCCGGCGCTGACCTCACCCGTGTAGGCACCCGAGTCGTGTTCGGAGACGTTCTGCGCCCCGAGCTGGATCGGGAACCGGTCCCCTTCGATCAGGGTCTGCACCGTGCGCAGGTCGGTGAACGGAGGAATCACCACGCAGTCGACGGAGCTGCCGTCGTACTCCTTGTCGGCCAGGGTCCAGGCCAGTTTCTGGACGAGCCCCGTCGCCTCGACGTGGTTCAGGTTCATCTTCCAGTTGCCGGCCATGATCGGTTTGCGTGCCATGTCAGTTGCCTTCCTTGAGAACAGCGATGCCGGGGAGGATCTTGCCCTCCATCAACTCCAGCGATGCGCCACCGCCGGTGGAGATGTGTCCGAAGGCGTCCTCCGGGAATCCGAGGGCCCGCACGGCGGAGGCCGAGTCGCCGCCACCGACGACGCTGATGCCGTTGATCTCGGTGAGGGCCTGCGCGACCGCTCGGGTGCCGGATTCCAGTCCGGGAATCTCGAACACCCCCATGGGGCCGTTCCAGAACACCGACCTGGCCTGGCGGACCGCGTCGCCGAACAGTTTCTCAGTGGCAGGACCGATATCGAGGCCCATCTTGTCGGCGGGAATGGCATCGGTCGGGACCACGTCCACCTGGCCGACGGTGCGCGCCCCGAAGTCGACCTCGGAGGCGACACGCACGTCGACCGGCAGCAGGATGCGCTTACCCGCTGCCTCGGCGGCCTTCAGGTATCCGGTGCAGGCCTCGATGGATGCGTCATCGACCAGCGAATTTCCCACCCCCAGTCCCTGGGCCTTGAGGAAGGTGAAGGCCATGCCGCCGCCGATGACGAGGGTGTCGGCCACCTTGAGAAGGTTGTCGATGACGGCCAGCTTGTCAGCCACCTTCGCGCCGCCGAGCACCACGACGAACGGGCGCTTCGGGTTCTCGGTGAGTCCTTCCAGGACGTCGATCTCCGCCTTGACCAGCGAACCGGCCGCCGACGGCAACAGCTTGGCGATGTCATAGACGGAGGCTTCCTTGCGGTGCACCACGCCGAAACCGTTGGAGACGAAGAAATCCCCGAAGGCCGCGTATTTCTCCGCCAGTTCCTTGCGGGCGGCCTCGTCCTTGGATTTCTCCCCGGCCTCGAAACGGACGTTCTCCAGGAGGGCCACCTCACCGTCCCCGAGGGATTCGACGGTGGCCTTTGCCGACGGACCCACGACATCGGTGGCGAGCTTCACCCGGGCGCCGAGCAGTTCGCCGAGACGGGCCGCGACGGGAGCGAGGGAGAACTTCGGGTCGGGTTCCCCCTTGGGCCGGCCGAGATGGGCCAGGATGACGATCCGGGCCCCCGCGTCGCGCAGCTCGTTCAGGGTGGGCAGGGCGGCACGGATCCGGCCGTCGTCGGTGATGTTCTTGTCACCATCCAGGGGCACGTTGAAATCGCAGCGGACGACCACACGCTTGCCGGCGAGGTCTCCGAGCTGAGAGACAGACTTCATTGAAGGTCCTTTCGGGTGGGGACGCGACGGCCCCGCCAGCACGAGTGCAGACGGGGCCGAGGCGTCACTTCTTGGGTGAGATCAGAGCTTGCTGCCGACGAGGGCCGTGAGGTCCACGAGGCGGTTCGAGTAGCCCCACTCGTTGTCATACCAACCGACGACCTTGACCTGGTTGCCGATGACCTTGGTCAGCTGGGAGTCGAAGGTGCAGGAAGCGGAGTCGGTCTCGATGTCCTTGCTGACGAGAGGCTCGTCGGTGTAGACGAGGACCCGGCCGTCAGCGGCCTTCTTGACGATCTCGTTGATTTCCTCGACGCTGGTCTCGCGGGGGGCCTCGAAGGTGAGGTCAGTGGCGGAACCGGTGGGGGTGGGAACGCGCAGCGCGTAACCGTCGAGCTTGCCCTTCAGTTCGGGCAGCACGAGAGCAACCGCCTTAGCGGCGCCCGTGGTGGTGGGCACGATGTTGAGGGCTGCGGCGCGGGCGCGACGCAGGTCCTTGTGCGGGCCGTCCTGCAGGTTCTGGTCCTGGGTGTAGGCGTGGATGGTGGTCATCAGGCCCTTGACAATGCCGAGACCGTCGTTGAGGGCCTTGGCCATGGGAGCCAGGCAGTTGGTGGTGCAGGATGCGTTGGAGATGATGTTGTGGGCGGCCGGATCGTACTTGTCGTCATTGACGCCCATGACGATGGTGATGTCCTCGTTCTTGGCGGGTGCCGAGATCAGGACCTTCTTGGCGCCGGCGTCCAAGTGGGCCTTGGCCTTGGTGGCGTCGGTGAAGAAACCGGTGGACTCGATGACGATGTCGACACCCAGCTCACCCCAGGGAAGGTTCGCCGGATCCCGCTCGGCGAAGGCCTTGATCTCCTTGCCTCCGACCTTGATGGCGTCATCGTCGTAGGAGACTTCTTCGGGGAAGCGTCCGAGGATGGAGTCGTACTTCAGGAGATGGGCAAGGGTCTTGTTGTCAGTGAGATCGTTGACGGCAACCACCTCGAGGTCAGCGCCGGATGCGACAAGTGCGCGGAAGTAGTTGCGGCCGATGCGGCCAAAGCCGTTGATTCCAACCTTGACGGTCATTTCGAATAGATCCCCTTCGAGAGATACCTGGGAGCCCGCCGCACCTGGGTGGCGCAACCGACGCCCTTCGGACAGCTCCATCCTAGCCATTCAAGCCCGATCCCAGAAGGGTTCGGCACATTCATTGGGAATCGTTCAAGTCAGCCGGCAGCGAGGCCTCCGTGTTGGGGATGCCCGCCGCCTCCGCCGCCTTGTCGGCGGTGGCGAGCAACCGCCTGATGCGCCCGGCCACCGCATCCTTGGTCAGCGGCGGATCGTGCAGTTTACCAAGCTCCTCCAGGCTCGCCTGGCGGTGCTCGATGCGAAGCCTGCCCGCGGCCACCAGGTGCGCCGGGGCGTCCTCACCCAGGATCTCCAGTGCGCGTTCCACCCGGGCGCTGGCGGTCACCGCCGCCCTGGCGGAACGCCGCAGGTTCGCGTCATCGAAATTGGCCAACCGGTTCGCCTGGGCCTTGACCTCGCGCCGCATGCGGCGCTCCTCCCAGATCAGACGGGTCTCCTGGGCGCCCATCCGGGTCAGCAGATCGGCGATGGCCTCGCCGTCCCGCAGCACCACACGATCGACACCGCGCGACTCGCGGGATTTCACGGTGATGCCGAGTCTCCGGGCTGCGCCGCTGAGCGCCAACGCCGCCTCCGATCCGGGGCAGGTGACCTCGAGGGCCATGGACCGCCCCGGTTCCGTCAGGGATCCCCGGGCCAGGAAGGCCCCCCGCCACACCGCGACGGAATCGGCTATGGAACCGCCCACCACCACTGCCGGCAGCCCCCGGACGGGACGGCGCCGTTGGTCAACCAACCCGGTCAGGCGAGCCAGGGCCTCGCCGTCACGGATCACCCGCACCGCATACCGGGTGGTGCGGCGCAGCCCCGTCGCGTTGATCACCAGAAGATCCGAGTCCAAGGAGTAAAGATCGTGGATGTAGGTTCGTAGCCTCCGGGCCGCGGCGGCGGAGTCCAGTTCCGCCTCTATGACGATGCGGCCACCCACCAGGTGCAACCCGCCACCGAACCTGAGCATCGTCGCCACCTCCGCCCTACGCGCGTTCGGGTGGGGGGTTGCCACCGCTGCCAACTCCGTTTTCACCTTCTGGGTCAACGCCATGGGAGCCATCATTCCACCAATTCCCTCATGGCGTGGGTCTCAGCTGGCAAGAAGCTCCTGATAGGCGTCTGCGAGTCGTTTCGGATCGTGACGTGCGCTGCCGTCGTGGCAGCGGATGTCGGCCACTGCCAGCTCGGCCCCGAGAGAGGCCGCGAACTGGGTGAGGTGACGGTCGGAACCGACGAAACCGACGTCGGCCAGCACGAAGTCGAGACGCAGGGTCGGGGCGTGTTCCGCCAGCAGTTCGATGTGCCGCGAGGCGGTGAACCCGTCGGTCTCGTCGGCGGCCGTGATGTTCATGACGAGGATGCGGCGGGCCGGGGTGGACAGGATAGCGTCGCGCAGTTCCGGGACCAGCAGGTGGGGAATCACCGAGGTGAACCAGGAACCGGGTCCCAGCACGATCGCGTCGGCCTGCCGGACGGCCGCCACCGCCTCCGGGTGGGCCGGCGGGTTCTCGGGCACCAACCTGACAGACTGGACCGTGGCCCGGGTTTTGGCGACGGTGGCCTGCCCCGCCAGAGTGCACAGCTCGTCCGGGGCGAGTGGGTCGAGTCCCAGCACGTCGGCCTCGATCTGCAGGGGAACCGAGCTCATCGGAAGCACCCTGCCCCGGGTCCTGAGCAGCTCCCCGACCATGTCGAGGCCCGCCACGGGATCGTCCAGCTGCTGCCAGAGACCCGCTATGAGCAGGTTCCCGATGGCGTGCCCGCCCAGCGGCCCGTCCCCGGAGAACCTCGACTGGAGGACCTTGGCCCAGCGCCGCCCCACCTGGTCATCACCGCACAGCGCCGCCAGGGCCATGCGGAGGTCACCGGGCGGCAGGCAGCCGAACTCGCTTCGCAACCTCCCGGAGGAGCCGCCGTCATCGGCCACCGTGACCACGGCCGTGAGCCGGTCCGTGATCCGGCGCAGGGCCGTCAGGGATGTGTGGAGTCCGTGTCCGCCACCGAAGGCGACGATCGCGGATCCTCTCGGCCAGCTCATTCCTTCCCCAGATCCCGGTGCAACACACTGACACCGTATCCCCGGCCGCGTAGCCGGATGGCCAGCTCTTCGGTCATGGAGGTGGAACGGTGTTTCCCGCCCGTGCACCCGATCGCGACGGTGACCTGGCGTTTGCCCTCGGTGAGGTATCCGGGGGCAGCCACCTCGATGATTCCCAGCATGCATCCCTGGAACTCCTGGGCGGCGTCCTGGGAGAGCACGTAGGAGGCCACGTCCGGGGACAGCCCGGTCTTGGGGCGCAGCTCCGGAACCCAGTAGGGGTTCGGCAGGAAACGCACGTCGAAGACGATGTCGGCGTCGACCGGCAGCCCGTTCTTGAATCCGAAAGACATCAAAGCGACGCTCAGGTTGTCGGTGGCGTCGGTCCCGAAGTGGTTGGAGACGCGCTGGGCGAGCTGCCGGGCACTGAGCCGGGATGTGTCGACGACGATGTCGGCGGAGGCCCGCAGATCCGCCAGGAGCCGCCGTTCACGCACGATGCCGTCGAGCAGCCGGCCGCCGTACTGCAGCGGCAGTGGCCGGCGGTTGGACTCCTGGCGTTGCACGATCACGTCGTCGCTGGCCTCCAGGAACAGCACCGTGACGCGATAGCCCCGCGCCTTGACCTCCGCGAAGGCGGTGGGGAGCTGCTCGAACTCCTCCCTGGAGCGCACGTCGACCACCACCGCCAGCCGCTCCGCCGTCCCCATCCGGTCCACGAGAATGGGCAGCATCGCGGGGGGCAGGTTGTCCACCACGTACCAGCCCAGGTCCTCCATGGTGTGAGCGGCCGTGCGCCGCCCCGCCCCGGATATTCCCGTCACGATCACGATCTCCGCGGGCCCCTGCACTTCCACCATGAGGGAGACACTAGTCGCTCACCTGAACGGCATCACGATTTCATCCACACCACCGGAGGAGTTGTGTCACCCCGCCTCCCATACGGCTGCCGGTGTTCGCCCCGGTGAGGTTCGTCACTGTTCGCGTTCCCCGAGTCCCCGGGCGGCCAGGGCCTCGCCCGTGCGTTCCGCGTGGGCGACGGAACCGAGCACCATCGGCATGAGGAGCGCAACCACATTGCGTTCCGCCCCGCGGGCCCGGGCAGCATCCCTCGCGTCATCGAACAGGCCGAGCAGGTAGGGGATGGAACGAATCATCAGGGCCACCGCCAAGGCCACCCGCTCGGGATTGAGCCCGACGAACCGGATCGGCCGCAGGGCCACGATCAGGGCGTTCAACAGCTCCGGGGTCGGGGTGGTGAGGGTCAGCAGACGCGCGGCGAGGACGGCCAGCAGCAGGTTCCCGGGCACGACCACCGCGGCCCACGGATTCAGGACCACCAGCTGGTAGGCGGCCAGCAACCCGAGGATCAGCCACATCGCCCACCCGATCCGCAACATCCGGGCCGGATCGATCCCGGAACTGGCCAGCAGCGTGATCGTCAGAGCCAACGCCGCGAGGGTGACCGGCCAGGCCTGGATGATCAGGGCCGGGAGGCTCAGGGTGAGCATGAGGAGGTATTTCCATCCCACCCCGAGCCGGAACAGCCACCCCTCCCCCGGCTGGTGGAGGCCGAGCAGACTCGCGTGAACGTTCACCCGGTCACCCCCATGGCTCTCTCATACCAGGCGATGACCTCACCGGGTTCGCCATCGGCGGTCACCCGTCCCCCCTCAATGACGATCACCCGGTCGGCGTCGGCCGCCACGTCCATGTCATGGGTGGAATAGATGACCTGTTGCTCCAGTTCCGCGAGGGCGCGACGCAGGGCCAGTTTGTTGCGCAGGTCGAGCAGGGTGGTGGGTTCGTCGGCCACTATCACCTCCGGTCGCACGGCCAGCACGCTGGCCAGCGCCACCATCTGGCGTTCCCCACCGGAGAGGTCGTAGATGCTCTGGTGGGCCAGATGCCCCAGGCCCCGCTCGTCGAGGATCTGCTGGGCGCGGCCCGTTCGTTCCTTCCTGGGCAGGTGCCCGAGGCTGAGGGTCAGGTCCTCGATCGGGGTGGACATCAGCAGCTGGGCCAGGGGGTCGGTGAAGATGAACCCGACGAGCTGGCGGACCTTCCGCGGCTCCTCGGCGACGTCGTGGCCCTTGACGCTCACGGTGCCGGAGGTCGGCTGCCGCATGCCGTTGAGGAGCCTCAGCAGGCTCGACTTGCCCGACCCGTTGGCACCGATCACCGCCACGCGCCGCTCCGACAGAGTCAGGTTGATCCCCGTGAGCAGGCTCCTGGCCTCGTCTCCCTTGCGAATCGGCGGGATGACGAGGTCGACGTCGGTGAGTTGGATCACCGCTGGGCCAGCAGGCGTGGGAAGGCCCGGTGAACCGCGTAGGCCAGGATCACGACGATCACGCTCTTGATGGCGTCACTCACCCAGAATCCCATGTCGATCCCGAGCGCCTTGCCGAAGTCCACTCCACCGGCCCGCATCAACCCGAACACACCCAGGGGAAGGATGATGAGGTAGCGGCCCGCAAGCAGGCCCAGGAAGAAGATCACCGGGGTGCTGGCGCTCAGTCCTCGTTTCAGCGCCAATACGGCTACGAATCCGGCCAGCAGCGCCGCTAGCGGGAAGGCGATCAGGTAGCCACCCGTCGGGCCGACGAAGGGCGCGAGCCCGGCCCCTCCCCTGGCGAAGACGGGAAGCCCGGCCGCGCCGACCAGGAGGTACAGGAGAACCGAGGCGAATCCGCGCCAGGGGCCCAGGCACAGTCCCGCCAGGCCGACGCCGACGGTCTGCAGGGTGAATGGGACGGGGCCGATGTTGAAACCGGGAACGATCGAGAGCGCGGCGATGAGGGCCGCGAACACGGCCACGTAGGCGAGATCGCCGCCCCGGAAGAAACGAGCCGATGCGGGCACTGTTGCCTCCTGCTTGGTTGTTGACGGTTGGGGACGGGGACATTCAACACCCCACGTTGAACAGTGTTCAAGTCCTGGCCCGGCCAGCTGCGCAACGCGCCCCGGCGCTTCCCCGTACACTTCGCCCGTGCGTGACTTTGCCGAACTGTTGAGAACCCCGGGGCTGGCAAGGGTCATGGCCAGTCAGCTGGCCGCCAGGCTGCCCGCCGGAATGTTCTCCCTCGGCATGTTGATGCACGTCGAACACGTGCAGGGCAACTACACCTCCGCGGGCACGGTGCTGGCGGCGTTCTCGATCGGCATGGCGGCGGCGGGACCGGTCATCACCCGGCAGCTCAACCGGTACGGCACCCTGCCGGTGCTGCTGACCTGCCTGCTGGTGACCACTGCCTCACTGACCCCGCTGGTGATCTTCCAGCTCCCGTTGTGGGCGATGACGCTGCTGGCCACGGTGGCCGGGGCCACCATCCCGCCGGTCCAGCCCACCGTCCGCACCCTCTATCCGAAGCTGGTGCCGCAGCACCTCGTCACCCCCCTGTTCAGCCTCGACGCCGCTCTGCAGGAGATCATCTGGGTGCTCGGTCCCGTGGTGATCACCGCGCTGGTGGTGTACCTGGGAACCGTGACCGCCCTCCTGGTCGTCACCGGCATCCAGCTGGCCGGGGGGATGTTGTTCATCCTCGTACCGGCGGTCCGGGGCCTGCGGATCCCCAGGGCGACGGGGCGTTTCGGGAAGGTGTTGGCGAACCCCTCGGTGCTGCTCATGACCCTGGCATCCCTGCTGCTGATCGGTTCCCTGGCAGCCATGGAGGCCGCGGTGGTGGCCTGGTTCGGGGAGGGCTCGCTGCTCGGCGGGATCGTCCTGGCCATCTCGGCCCTCGGCTCCATGATCGGCGGACTCGCTATCGGGCAGCGGCCCATCAGCCCCTGGTCCCTCCCCGCTCGGATGCTGGTCATGACCCTAGGACTGGTCGCTGCCGTGCTGGTGTCGGGATTCTGGGGGCTGGCGCTGGCCCTGTTCGTCGCGGGGCTGGGGACCGCGCCCTCGATAGCGGCGATCTCGTCGGTGATAGCAGGCAGCGTGCCTTTCGCGGACACCGCCGAGGCCTACGGCTGGATCACCACGGGCCAGCTGATCGGAGCCGCAGCGGGTTCCGCCTTGGCGGGCATCGCCATCGACTCCCTCGGCGGGGGCCGGGGTGGAATGCTCGCCAGTCTCACCATCGGCGCCCTGGCGGTGCTGGCAACTGCCGCTTTCCGCAACACCCAGCCGGATTTGAGAAATACACATTCTTGATCCATTCGGAGGATTCGAGGCGTAGGCTGACCCCAAGCCTGTGCCTCAGCTTCGAGGCATCCATCGTGGGAGCGGCAAAATGGGTACTTTCCTGATCATTCTCCAGGTCGTCATAGTTCTTGGGTGTCTCCTGCTGGGAACCCACTACGGGGGTGTCGGGCTCGGCCTGATCAGCGGTATCGGCCTGGCCCTTCTCGTCTTCTTCTTCCAGCTTCCTCCGGGCGAACCGCCGATCGACGTCATGCTGACGATCCTCGCCGTCATCGGTTGCGCCTCGGTTCTCCAGACCATCGGTGGTCTCGACGTGATGATGAAGTACGCCGAGAAACTATTGCGCAAACACCCCACCCGGGTCACCATCCTCGCGCCCTTGACCACATGGTTCCTGACCGTTCTGTGCGGCACGGGCCATGTCGTGTACACGATGTTCCCCATCATCGAGGACATCTCGCTCAGCAAGAACATCCGGCCCGAACGCCCGATGGCCGTCTCGTCCGTGGCGGCGCAGATGGGCATCACCGCGTCACCGGTTTCCGTGGCCGTGGTGTCGATGGCCACGATCCTGGCCAAGGAGGCCGGGATCACCGGGGTGGCGTTCTCCATCCCACAGATCCTCATGGTCTCGATCCCCAGCAGTTTCCTCGGCGTGCTGCTCGCCGCGTTCTGGAGCCTCCGCCGGGGTAAGGACCTGGACAAGGACCCCGAGTTCCAGAAGCTCATATCCGATCCCGTGAAACGCGCCTACGTGTACGGCGGGGACGAGGGGGCAACCCTCCAGGACAAGGTGTTTCCCAAGCAGGCGTACTGGGCCGTCGGCATTTTCTTCACCGCCATCGCGCTGGTGGTGGTTCTGGGGGCCTTCGACGGGATCCGCCCGCATTTCCCGAATGCGAGCGGGCAACCGACCGTTTTGTCGATGACCTTGGTGATCCAGATGATGATGCTCGTTTCCGGGGCCGTGATCATGGTGGCCTGCAAGGTGAAGATGAGCGAAGTGCCGAACAGCGCGGTGTTCAAGGCCGGAATGTCGGCGATCTTCTCCGTGTTCGGGGTGGCGTGGATGGCGGAGACCTTCTTCCACGCCCACCTGGATTCGTTGATGGCCTCCCTGGCCGGAATCGTGCAGGCCTATCCCGTGTTCTACGCGGTCACCCTGTTCCTGGTGTCCAAACTGGTCAACAGCCAGGCGGCCGCCGTCACGGCCTTCGTGCCGGTCGGCCTGCGGCTCGGGGTCGATCCGGTGACGATCGTGGGGTTCTTCGGGGCGGCCTACGGTTACTTCGTGTTGCCGACCTACCCGTCGGATCTGGCGGCGATCGGCTTTGACCGGTCCGGGACGACGCGCATCGGCAAGTTCATCATCAACCACTCGTTCCTGATTCCCGGCTTCATCTGTGTCATCACGTCCTGTCTGGTCGGAACCGGGTTGGCGCACCTGCTGCTGCGATGACCCCACGCACCGGTCGTCTCAGGTGGATGTGACCTCCCCGGTGGCCAGGTTGATCGCCTCGCCGCCGGTGCCGGAGACGGCCTCGTGGACGGCCGCGGCCAGCTTGGGACCGATCCCCGGGACGGCAGCGATCTCCTCCGGGGTGGCTCCGCGCAGCTTCTTCAGTGATCCGAAATGGGAGATCAACGCCTTTCTGCGCATCTCCCCCAGGCCGGGCACCGCGTCCAGGGCCGAGGACAGCATCGCCTTGCTGCGCCTGCCCCGGTGGTGGGTGATGGCGAACCGGTGGGCCTCGTCACGGACCCGCTGCAGCAGGTAAAGCCCCTCGGACGCGCGGGGCAGGATCACGGGGTACTCCTCGCCGGGCAGCCACACCTCCTCCAGGCGTTTGGCCAGCCCGCACAGGGCGATCTCCCCAGCCAGGCCGAGTTCCTCCAGCACCCGCGCGGCCGCGGTCACCTGTGGGGCGCCACCGTCGACGACGATCAGAGCGGGCGCGTAGGAGAACTTGCGGGGGGCGCCCGTGGTGGGATCCACCAGCAGCGGCCCGGCCTCGTCCTCGTCGCGGCAGCGTTCGTCCAACAGCCTTCCGAGGCGTCGGCTCAACACCTCGTCCATGGCCGCGACGTCATTGGATCCCTCGAAGCTCTTGATGACGAACCGCCGGTAGTCGGATTTGCGGGCCAGGCCATCCTCGAAGACCACCATGGAGCCGACGACCTCGGTGCCCTGGGTGTGTGAGATGTCGAAGCACTCGATGCGCAGGGGCGGTTCCGCCAGACCCAAGGCATCGGCGATCTCCTCCAGCGCCCGGTTCCGGGTGGTCAGGTCCGAGGCCCGCCTGGCTGCCTGCTGCTGCAGGGACAGCTCGGCGTTGCGCAGCACGGTCTCCAGGAGGGTGCGTTTGTCGCCTCGGACCGGGACCCGCACCTCCACCCGCGCGCCGCGCATCCCCTCCAGCAGGGCGACCAGCTCCGGTTCGGCGGGCACGGAGCTGAGGATCAGCGGGGGCGGCGGGTTCTCGCCGGTGTAGAGCTGGAGCAGGAAAGGCTCCAGCAGCTCGGCCAGGTCGCGGTCGTCGGAACGGTCGGCGATCCAGCCCCGCTCCCCCGTGATCCGGCCGCCACGGATGTGGAAGATCTGCACCGCCACCTGCTGGCCGTCGTCGGCGAAACCCACCACGTCGGCCCTGGTGGTCTCCGGAAGCACCACCGTGTTGCGTTCCCGGGCCTTCGCCAGCCCCGCCAGCTGGTCGCGCAGCACCGCGGCCCGTTCGAAGTTCAGGTCAGCGGAGGCCTCGAACATCTCGCGTTCCAGTTCCTGGACGATGCGGTCCGACTCGCCCGCCATGAAACGGCAGAAACCATCCGCGATCTCCCGGTGCTCCTCCGAGCCCACTCTCCCCACGCACGGGGCCGAGCATTTCCCGATGTCACCCAGCAGGCAGGGGCGCCCCGACGCCTTGGCGCGTTTGAACACCCCGTCGGTGCAGGAACGCATGGGGAACACCCGCAGCAGCGCGTCCACGGTTTCCCGGATGGCCCAGGCCTGCCCGAAGGGGCCGAAGTAGCGGGTGCCGCGTCGTTTCGCGCCGCGGCCGACGAACACTCGGGGGTAGGTCTCGTTCCAGGTGACGGCCAGCCACGGGTAGGACTTGTCGTCGCGGTACTTGACGTTGAACCGCGGGTCGAACTGCTGGATCCAGGTGTATTCGAGCTGGAGTGCCTCCAGTTCGTTCGCCACCACGGTCCACTCCACCCTGGCGGCGGTCCTGACCATCGTCTGGGTGCGGAAGTGCAGCGACGACGGGTCGGCGAAGTAGGAGTTCAGGCGAGAACGCAGGTTCTTCGCCTTGCCGACGTAGATGACGTTCCCGAAGGCGTCGAAGAACCGGTAGACGCCGGGATCCGTGGGGATGCTGCCCGGCCTGGGCCGGTAGCTGGCCGGGTCAGCCATCGCCTCAGCGGGTCAGCCGACGGTGCTTTGAGGCGTGCGGTCGGGCCGCCTCGGCTCCGAGCCGTTCGATCTTGTTGGCCTCGTAGTCCGCGAAGTTGCCCTCGAACCAGAACCAGCGCGGTGTGCCGTCCTCGTCCTCACCCTCCCAGGCGAGCATGTGGGTGGCCACCCGGTCCAGGAACCACCGGTCGTGGGAGATCACGACGGCGCAGCCCGGGAACTCCAGCAGCGCGTCCTCAAGGCTGGAGAGGGTCTCCACGTCGAGGTCGTTGGTGGGTTCGTCGAGCAGCAGCACGTTGCCGCCCTGTTTGAGGGTAAGAGCCAGGTTGAGGCGGTTGCGTTCACCACCGGAGAGCACCCCGGCTTTCTTCTGCTGGTCGGGGCCCTTGAACCCGAAGGAGGCCACGTAGGCCCGCGACGGCATCTCGAAGTTCGCGACCTTGATGTGATCGAGACCGTCGGAGACCACCTGCCACACGTTCTCCTCCGCGTTGATGCCGGCGCGGTTCTGGTCCACGTAGCTGAACGAAACCGTGTCGCCTACCTTCACGGTCCCGGCATCCGCCTCCTCCTGGCCGGTGATGGTCTTGAACAAGGTGGTCTTGCCGACACCGTTGGGACCGATGATCCCGACGATCCCGGCGCGCGGCAGCGAGAACGACAGGTCCTTGATCAGCACGCGATCCCCGAAACCCTTGGTGAGGCCGTTGATCTCCAGCACGACCGAGCCCAGCCGCGGACCGGGCGGGATGTTGATCTCGGCGGTGTCGATCTTGCGGAACCGCTCGGCCTCGGCCGCGAGCTCCTCGTAGCGCTGCAGGCGGGCTTTGTTCTTGGCCTGCCGGGCCTTCGGGGAGGAACGGACCCATTCGAGTTCCTTTTCCAGGATCTTGGCGCGCTTGGCGTCCTTCTTTCCCTCGATCTGGAGGCGTTGCCGTTTGGTTTCCAGGTAGGTGGAGTAGTTGCCCTCGTAGGGGTGCAGCTTCCCGCGGTCAACCTCGCAGATCCACTCGGCGACGTTGTCCAGGAAGTAGCGGTCGTGGGTGACGGCCAGAACCGCCCCTGGGTAGGTCTTGAGGTGCCCCTCGAGCCAGTTCACGGATTCGGCGTCGAGATGGTTGGTCGGCTCGTCGAGGAGCAGCAGGTCGGGTTGCTGGAGCAGCAGTTTGCACAACGCGACGCGACGCCTCTCTCCCCCGGACAGGACATCGACGACGGTGTCCGGCGGAGGACACTGGAGGGCGTCCATGGCCTGCTCCAGGCGGGCGTCGATGTCCCAGGCGTTGTGGGCGTCGAGTTCCGTCTGAAGGTTGCCCATCTCGGCCATCAGGGAGTCGAAGTCCGCGTCGGGTTCGGCCATCTCCATGCCGATCTCGTCGAAGCGTTTCATCTTCGCCTTGATGTCGGCCACGGCCTCCTCGACGTTTTCCTGGACCGTTTTGCCCTCCGTCAGCGGCGGTTCCTGCAGAAGAATGCCAACGCTGGCGCCCTTGGCAAGGTTCGCCTCCCCGTTGTTCGGCTGTTCCAGCCCCGCCATCACCTTCAGCAGCGTCGATTTACCCGCGCCGTTGGGACCCACGACACCAATCTTCGCGCCGGGGAAGAACGCCAACGTGACGTCGTCGAGGATCAGCTTGTCGCCCGCCGTCTTGCGGACCTTCTGCATCGTGTAAATGAACTCCGCCATCAACATCCCTTCAATCGTGACCGCTGGCCAGTATGCCAGCTACGCCCGAAGACCCCGTATCAGCCGGCGGGCCTCCGCCAGGCGTTCCAGTTCGGCCGTCAGCGGGGCCACGACGTGCCCCCGCGTCACCTCCCCGACCGCGCCACGCAGCCTTCGTGTGACCCGACGGATCCCGGAGCGTTCCCCGGCCGCCACGAGCCCCCTGGACAGGAACGAAAACGACAGCCCGCCCCCGGCCCCTCCGATGATGAGCAACGCCGGGATGTTCATCCCTCCCCCGTCGCCGGGGACCGCCGGGGCCGGGAGACCGACCCAGATGAACAGCAGATTCACCAGCAACCAGCCGAGGCCCAACATCACGGCGGCCAGCAGGAACCACTGGATCACCCGGACCGCGCGCCACCAGCCCGGGGTCCGGGAGAGCCCCAGATCCGTCGTCATGACGGCATCGGTGAGCAGGTCCGGGAGGAGATCGCGATCGCGCTGGCATGCCGCCCCCAGGGCCCGTTGCCAGTCCTCTCCCAAGCCGTTGCCGACCGCGTCGGAGAACTGGCGCAGCGCGATCCTCAGCTGGGCCATGGCCACCGGTCCGCAGTCGGGAACGAAACCGTCTCCCACCGTCCCCGGTCCCGGGAGCCCGGTACGGAGCCGTTTCAGCGGGTCGGGACGCAGCCGGTGCACCCACCGGGTCATCGGCCAGCCCGTCGCCAACACGCCGCGGTACCGGATGGTTTCCGCTGCCACCTCAATCATCCGGGGTACCCCCGCGACCTCGGCCAACCCGGCCTCCAGCACCTCGATGTCCTCCTCGCCGGGTTTCTCCGGCCCGGCCCGGCAGACCACCTCGAACTGCCCGGCCAACTGGTCCAGGTCCACGGACAGCCTGGTCCTGGCAGCACGTTTCCCCGCGACGACATCGGCCAGATGCTCCCGCAGCGCATCGATCCCGACCCCGGTGGCGATGCTGGTGGCGAACAGCGGCACACCCGCCAGGCCGTCGGAGTCGAGCAGTTGTCCCAGATGCGCCAGGCAGTCATCCAGGTCGGCGGCGCGTATCCGGTCCACCTGGTTCAGCACCACCGCCATCACCTCGCCGTGCCGGGAAAGTGGCCTCAGGTAGCCGTGGTGTACGGCGGCGTCAGCGTATTTCTGGGGATCCAGCACCCAGATGAACTGATCGACCACGGGCACTATCCGATCCACCTCGGCGCGGTGGGAGGAGACCATGGAGTCGTGATCGGGCAGGTCCAGCAGCACCAGCCCCCCGAAGCCGTCCTGCCCGGCCGGCACCTCCTGGCGGTGCCCGACCCGGAGCCAGTCCAGGAGCTCGGCGTTGGTGTTCCCGAAGCTCACGGCGAGGGTTTCGGCCGTGGTGGGGCGGAGCACCCCCGCTTCCGCAACGTCCGATCCCACCAGCGCGTTCGTCAGCGACGACTTGCCGGAGCCGGTCGACCCGGCAAGCGCCACGACGGTCTGCTCCCCCCAGCGGAGACGCTGTCCGGCTCGTTCCAAGGTCTTGCCGGCACGCCCCGTCAGCTCATCCGGCACGCGCCCTCGCGTAACATCGATCAGCTCGGTCAGGCAGTTCAGCCTGAAGCGCATCAGTAACCCTCCGGCCTGGTCAGCGCCTCGAACGCCTCGGCGCTGGCCAGTTTCAATTCGTCGGCGGCGCGAACCAGGCGATCAGGGAGGCTGGCCTCCACTCCCAGCTGATCCAGGCGGGCGTCGAACCGGGCGAACTGGGACCCGAGCAGCGCCGAGATCCGTTTGTCCAGTTCCGCCCGGGCGCGCGCGGCAAGACGCCTGACGGCGTCGTCCCCAAAAATTCCTTCCAGGAATCGCTGGGCGAGCACAGAGGAACCTCCCGCGATCCCCATCTCCGCGGTGGTCAACCCGCCCGTGGCAGCGAACACCGTGATCACCAGGGAAACCCCGATGGCGTTGGTGCCGAGCGCCAGGAACCGGGCGGTGCGCCGCCTGGAGCGTCCCTCCTGCTCGAGGATGGCGAGGATGTCTCCCTGCCAGGCCTTGACGAGCCGCTCCGCCTCGGCCGTGAAGGAGGGGTCCGGTCTGCTGAGCGGATCCCGGTCCCCGGTCACCAGCGCCTGCCCCCACGGGGTCAGCGACCAGTGGCTCGCCGCGCGCTGGCAGGCGGCGGTTCCGTGTTCGACGATCAGCGCGACGAGCCCTTCCGAGATGGCGGCCTCGACCGGCTCGACCCGTTTCCGCCCAGTGAACCATTCGGTGAGGCGGTCGCGGGCGGCGGCGATCCGTTCCTCGATGCCGCGCATCAGGTCCCCCGTGCCGACCATGTCCTGCCACCGGCTCAGCACCTCCCCACGGAGCATGGAACCATCCGCGGTGGCGCGACTGATCTCCTCCATCGCCAACCGGAACTCCACCTCCGCGGAATCCCGCAGCTGGACGACTGCGGCAAGCTGGCTGCGGCTCCCGTCGGCCAGGTAACGCAGCTCCGCGTCCAGTCCCCTAACCGTCCCGGCCAGGGTTTGAACCGCGACTGCGTGGCGTTCCCTGCGGTTCTTGGCGATCCTGTCGAGCCACTGGTTCAGTTCCGAGACCAGCTCCGGCGGCAGGATTCCCTCGTCCTTTCCCTCCTGCTCGGGGACGCTGAACAGTCCCTGGATCCGGATTCCGCGCGCCGCGAGGAGTTGTCCCAGGTGGGAACGCAGGTCCGGAACGGAAACCTGTGGACAACGGTTGAGAACCAATGCGACGACCGCGTCGCGGGCCGCCGCTGCTCCCAGGAGTTCCCAGGCGACGGCGTCCGCGTACCGGGTGGCGGTCGTCACGAACAGCCACAGGTCGGCTGCTGCCAGCAGCTGCCGGGAGAGCAGCCGGTTGTCGTCGTCGATCGAGTCGATGTCGGGGGCGTCCAGCAACGCCATGCCCGCGTGCAGCGATTCGGTGGTGACTATGCGCAGGGCCCGGGATCCCTCGGTTTCGTGATCGGTCCGGACGAGTTCGGGCAGCACCGCCCCCGAACGGAACCAGTCCCGGTCCTCCCGGTTGCAGATCAGCGTGGGGGCGGTGGTCGTGGGGCGCCGCACCCCGGTTCGGGTCACGACCTCCCCCATCAGGGAGTTGACGATCGTGGATTTTCCCGCCCCCGTCGATCCTCCGACCACGGCCAGCAGCGGAGCATCCAGGCGGCGTGCCCTGGGCAGGAGGTAGTCCTCCACCTGCCGGTTCACGGCCCGGGCCCTCGTCGCCAGGGCCTCGGCGCCGTCCAGGGGAACAGGAAAACGAATGTTGGGCAGGACCAGGAACAGCCCCGTCAGGGCGTCGGCCAGGGGATTTTTCATGAATTGGGCTGATAGGGGAAGGGCGGGTAGGGGGTGGCGCCATTTTGGGGACGACGCCTGGGAATGATGGTAAGCCCCTTGGTGTCGGTGAGCGCGTCAGGGCGGAGTTCCTCGATCTGGTGCACCAGCTCGTGGGTGCGGTCATCGGAACCGGGACCGACGGTGCCGCGGGTGGTCTGCTCCCGGGTGTGGGCCAGTTCGGTGATCAGCCGCATGAACTTCGCGGTCCGCCACCACACCTTCGGGCCGCGGCAGATCCCTGCCAGGTGCAGTTTGATGCGCCGGAACGGACTGGAGTAGACGATCACGTCCTGGTCATTGAGCCACCCGCCCTGCCTGAGGTCTATGAAACGGTGCCGCAGCACGCGGGTCTCCCCCACCACGCTCGCCACCAGGAAGAGAACCATCGCGGCCACGAAACCGAGGGCCATGTACCACTGGTTCTTGAGGTTGTCCACCGAGTTGAGGCTTGAGACGCCGTTGAAGAGCATGTGTCCCCCGGCCGCGAGCAGGAAACCCGCGAGCGGGGCCGTCACCCGCACCCATTTGCTGCGGGCCCCCAGGGCGACGGCGATCCCGAAGGCCGTCATCATGGTGAAGATCGGATGCCCGAAGGAGGTGTAGACGCCCCGGAGCATCACCAACTTGAGCACCGCCTGCTCCGGGTCCCCCACCTCGATGTGGTTGGTCGCGAACACGATCACGCGGGCGTAGTAGATGATGTTCTCCACGAAGGCGAACCCGATCGCGGACAGCCCGGCCAGGGAGACGACGTTGATCCGGGAGATGAAACGGTTCCGGTAGAAGACGACCAGCAGGAACAGGACGGTGGCTTTCGTGGCCTCTTCGACGAACGGGGCGATGAAAATCGCGGGCCGTGTGCCCGAGTCGGCATCTGCGCTGGTGGTCTGCATCATCTGCCCCGCCCACGAGTTGATGTAGATGCTCGCCCACGTCGCGGTGCAGGCCCCCCACCCGAACGACAGGAACCAGATGAGCGGTTTCTGGGGGCGGAACCTGTCCAGCCAGATGAACAGGATCGTGTACACCAGGGCCGTCCACATGGCCCAGTAGGCCGCCATCCGCAGGGATTCGTTGTTCAGTCCGAGGGCCACCGTCCCGTCGGGATAGGTGCGGTCGGGGTTCAACAACTGGTACTGGTCGACCAGGTTGTAGACGAAGAACGGGACCAGCACGAGGGTGATCCAGAAAAGCGGGCTTCGCAGCATGCGTTGCCACCACGGGCGTTGGGAGGCGGAGGGCAGGCCCGAAAGCCAGCGTTGCCGATCTACAACCTGAGTCATGATGTTCTACAGGGTACTTGGCGCCCCAGGCAGGACTCGAACCTGCGCACTACAGATTAGAAGGCTGTTGCTCTATCCACTGAGCTACTGGGGCCCGGAGGTCCTTCCCACGAGGAACCGTGGCCATGGCGTTCCGCGCGTTCGGGATCTCCTGACCGCAGATTCTACGCATCTCGACCGGATCTTGCTGTGCACGGTGCGAGGTCCGGGCAATACTCTGGGTCGGTGAGCGATGAACTGGTGTGGATTGACTGCGAGATGACCGGGCTGGATCTGGAGCGCGACGCGCTGATAGAGGTGGCGACGCTCGTCACGGACAAGGACCTGAACGTGCTGGGCGAGGGCGTCGACGTGTTGATCAAACCCACCGACGAGCAGCTGGCCGGAATGAGCGACTTCGTTCGCGAGATGCATACCAAATCGGGACTGCTGGACGCCCTGGCCGGCGGGACCACGATGGAAGAGGCCACCCGGACGGTCCTCGACTACGTCCGGGAGTTCGTGCCCACCGCCCGCAAAGCCCCCCTGGCGGGCAACACCATCGGGACGGATCGTGCGTTCCTGGCCCGGGACATGCCCGAGCTGGAGGCCCACGTCCACTACCGCAACGTGGACGTCTCCTCCCTGAAAGAGCTGGCGCGGCGCTGGTTCCCGCGGGTGCTGTACCAGGCCCCCGCCAAGCAGGGAAACCACCGGGCGCTGGCCGACATCCAGGAATCCATCGAGGAGCTGCGCTACTACCGCGAGGCGATGTTCGTCGCCCCTCCAGGCCCCACCACGAACCAGGCCAAGCAAATCGCGGCCCGCCACCGCGGCAGCCTGACGGGGCTGGCCGCCCCGGAGGTCGAGTCCGTTCAGTAGCGGGTCAGCCGTTCCCCGACCTCCAGGACCAGGTCGTCCTCGCCCCGCCTGCCGATCACCTGAACCGCCAGGGGAAGCCCCTCCGAGCTGATGCCGACGGGCACGCTGAGGGCCGGGTGGCCGGCGAGGTTCCAGTACGAGGTGTAGGCGACGACCTTCGCCGAAACCCGCTGCACCGCTAGGTATCCCATCCGGTGCACGGGCTGGATCGGCGGCGGCAGCATGGGGGTCACGGGGGTGAGCAGCACGTCGATCCTGCGGAAGATCCGCTCCATGGCCCGTTCCACCCGGGTCGTGCTGCGCTCCGCCCACCGCAGCGCCCCAGGCGGCAGCGTGCGGGCCATTGCCGCTATCCGCTTCGAGCGTTTCTCGATGCGTTCGGGACGTTCCAGCCTGCGCACCTCGTCGAGCACCCCGAGGTGGAACTGCACCATGAACGTCAGTGGGGTCTCCGCCCAGCGGATCGATCCCCGGGTGACCTCGTGGCCTTCCTCCGCCAGCCTGTCGGCCGCCCGCGCGACGGCCCGGGCCAGTTGGGGATCGGGTTTGACACCCGGCAGACAGGATTCGAGGCTCCATCCCACCCGGAGGGCCCCGTCCAGCCCCGGGCCGGGATCCTCGGGTGCCGTGACGGCCATCGCCAGCCGGAGATCCTCGACGCTGCGGGCCAAGGGACCGTAGGTGCCCAGTTTGTGCCACAGGTTCGGGTGAGGGGCCGTGCTGACCCGTCCCCGGCTGGGTTTGATGCCGAACACGCCGCTCCAGGCGGCGGGGATGCGGATGGAACCGCCGGCGTCGCCGCCAAGGGCCAGCGGAACCATGCCGGAGGCCACCGCCACGGCCGATCCCCCGGACGAACCGCCGGGGCTGCGGGCCGGGTCGCAGGGGTTGTGGGTGGCACCCCACTCCCCCTCCGTGAAGGGCACCTGACCGAACTCAGGCATGTTGGTCTTGCCGATGATGATCGCCCCCGCGGCCCGCAGCCGAGCCACCACTTCCGAGTCGACGGCCGCGGGAATCGTGTTTCCGCGACCCCCGAGGGTGGTGACGAGCCCCGCCACCTCGATTTCCTCCTTAACGGCAACCGGCACCCCGAACAGCGGCAGCGCTTCCCGTTCCCGCGCCGGCGTGGCGTCGAGTTCGCCGGCGCGTGACAACGCCCCGGGGTTCAACTGGGAGAACGCATTCAGTCCCGGGTCGCGTCTCCCGATACGTTCCAGTACGCGCTCGATGTGGTCCTCGACCGTTGACTCCCCACCACCGAGTCGACGGCCCAGATCAGCGGCTCCGACATCGAGAAGATCCATGCCGTTCATCCTTGCACGCCCGGAAACAGGCACCAAAGGGGTGAGTCGTCCTTGGAACAACAACGGTGACCGGTGTGTTGTTGGGAGCGATACCCGACGAAGGAGGCACGCCATGAGCTACGAGCGCCTGCTCACCGCACGACGCCACATCGACGAACGCAGGTTCCGCGAGGCCATCGTCGAACTGCACGTCGTGCTGGAGAACGAGACGAAACCCAGCCAGACCGAGGAAACCCTCGAACTGCTGGCCCTGGCCAACTTCAAGGCCGCCCACCTGACCGAGGCGGAACGCCTGGCCCGGCAGCTGATCTCCTCGCGACCCACCAACGCCTACGCGCACACGATCCTGGTCCGTTCGCTGGAACGCCAGTCCAGGCACGAGGAGGCCGCCAGGGCGAGGACCCTGGCGGTTGCCCTCGGAGCCGATCTCTGATCCACAGGCGTTGGCGGGATCCACCGGGGCCCGCCAACGCTCCCCGCTCACCCACTCCACCCGGGGAACCCGCCGATTTCTCCCGAACCCTACGGGTACGCTATTGTTTGTCAGTCGCCCTCGGAGGGCGCATGGTGGGTATAGCTCAGTTGGTAGAGCACCTGGTTGTGGTCCAGGATGTCGCGGGTTCGAATCCCGTTACTCACCCCAACGAGGCCCTGTTGATGTACGAGGCACCCACGCGGGACGTACCTCTCTTGATCGCTTGGCAACTTTCTGGTGGCAAACCACAGTTCGACCTCGTCGCGTTCGATGACACCTCAATCGAACAGATCGATGCCTTGGGTCACGCTTTGACCGCCGACCACGCCGACCTGCTCTGGGAGCCGCGGAAGCGGTCACGGCAGACACATCTGCCCGACATCGTGTTGCCGTCACCAGTCCGCCACTGGCTCTCGACACCGAGCCGAACGCAATCGCCGTGCTGTTCCCCCGGTCCTGGCGCATCTTCCGATCGAGGCGCTGCTCGTGGACGGCGAGCCTGTTGGTATCCGGGCCGCAGTCGCCCGGTTGACCGCCCCAACAACGGACGGAAGAGCAAGTCAATCTCGTCGCAGTGTGTCTCTGGCGCGAGGGAGAGTCCCATAGCCTGGTGGCAATTCCCGCGGTGATGCGGCCGGGCTGATCAGCCAGCCCGGAGCATCTGCGTGTCCCGGGACAGCCCAAGCAGTCGACGCCGAGGTTAGCCCGCGACCGACCACTCCAAGCCCGGAAGTTCGCCCCGTCATAGGCCCCGGTGACGTGCGGGGTGGCTCGTCTTCCCATCTTCGTGGCGGCTGTGACCCGCTGGCATCACGCTCGCACAACACGTCATGCAGTACAGTGTGCAATACTGAATGCATGACGCAGATGGTGGTCCGCATTGATGAGGCGACGGAGCGCGCGCTGGCACACCTGATGGAACTCACTGGTCTCAACAAGTCCGAGGTGGTGCGCAAGACGATTCAGGAGGCCGAGCGCCAAGCCATCATCGAACAGGTGCGACGCCAGGCCGACGCACTGCGCGAAGACCCCAAGGACAGAGCGGAGATGCTTGCCCTGGCCGATGAGATGGACTCGCTGCGTGCGTGGTGACATCTATCGGCTTCGGGTGAAAAAACACGCCCACGGCCACGAGCAACATGGCATCAGGTATGCAGTCGTCATACAGGCTGACTACCTGAACCTCTCCACGCTTCTCGTCGCCCCGACCTCGACGAGCGTCCGCCCCTGCGACTTCCGACCAACGATCACCATCGACGGCACCGAGACCCGGATATTGGTCGAGCAAACAGCCGCGGTCAACGCCGAGACCCGGCTGGGCGATTTCGCCGGACGGCTCGACGCCGAGGAACTGACGGAACTCGACCGCGCCTTGGCACTGGTGTTGGGGTTGTTCTGATCAGCTTCGGCTACAGCTCCAGTTGAACAAAACCATTTGTTTAGTCGATGGAGGGAATTGATTCGTGGTGATGCCCCGCGTCAAGTAGTTGGCGGGATTTCGGGTTCGGGAAAGTTGAGGTTGATGGAGTCGACCAGGCCTTGATGGACCTCTGAGGGCTGGTTCCAGGCCAAGGCCTCGCACGGGATCGTGTTCAACTCGATCCGGGCCGCGCCCTAGTTACGTCGCTGGTACCGCTGAACGTTGATCTTCACCGCCGGCGCCCTCGCCGGTGCCCAGTGCGACTCCTGGATGACCAAGGAGGTCCTGCGGCTCGCCGCCAGCAGCGACGACGCCCAGAACATCGCCAAAACCCTGCGTATCGGCGAGGGTACGGCACGGAACCATTTGTCAAGCGCCATGGCCAAGACGCAGGCGCGGAACCGCGCCGAAGCCGCGCGAACGGCCGAGCGAAACGGGTGGCTCTGAGGCATTTACTTGCCGCCCGCTGCAGCCTAACCTTGAGGAACGGGGACGCTGACGACCCCACCACAACGCCCAACGAGGGGATCTCGATGTACGTTCACATTCTCGGCACCGGGGGGACGATCTCATCGCGCACGCGGGAAGGGGCTGGTGCCACCGCCACCGACGGCGCCGCGTCGCTGGCCGAGATGCTCACGGCCAAGGTCCGCACGACCGATGTCCTGACCACAGGCAGCTACCTGCTCACCTTCGCCGACCTGCGGATCCTCGTCAAGGCGGCGCAGGAGGCGCTGGCCGACGATGACTGCGTCGGCGTCGTCGTGACTCACGGCACCGACACGATGGAAGAGACCGCGTTCCTCCTCGACCTCGTACACACGTCTGCCAAGCCAGTCGTCCTGACCGGAGCACAGCGGGCGGCCGACTCGTCACACCCCGACGGCCCCGACAATCTCGCTGACGCGGTCGCGGCCGCCGCCAGTCCTGCGCTGCGCGAGTGCGGAGTGCTGGTGTGCTTCGCAGGGCAGGTGCGGTCGGCGCGCGGGGTGCGGAAGACACAGACGTGGGAGCTGACGGCCTTCGACGGCGGCACGCTCGTAGCGGAAATGCGCGACGGCGAGGCCCATGTGTTGGCTCGGCCGCGTCGCCACCCACCGCTGCCGCTGCCAACCGAATCATTCGACAACGTAAGGGTGGAGATCGTTCCGTGTTTCCTGGGCGCGACACCGCGAGTGCTGGCCCACGTCATCGACGACGGCGCCGACGGCATCGTCCTAGCCGGAACGGGCATCGGAAACGCGGGCGTCGGGTTCGTGGACGAGGTCGCGCGGGCGGTGGCTGCCGGCATCCCGGTGGTACTGGCGTCCCGCGTCGCATGGGGGCCGGTCAAGCCGATCTATGGCAACGGCGGCGGGGTCGACCTCGTGGGGGCCGGCGCCATCCCGTCGGGAGATCTGAACGCGCCACAGTCACGAATGCTGATGGCACTGCTGCTTGGAAGGGGGGTGGGAGACAAGTTTGCCGACAACTTCGTCGCCTTCACGTAACGGGCAGGTGATGCGTCCTTGGGTCAGCTACCACAGATTCGCAATCACCGCATTCCTAGGCCATTCAGTGCCCACAGCGCGTCACCCATGTCCCGGCGCTTGGGCGGAATCATCTCGCAACACCAATCCTGAAAGGAGCCACCATGGCAGAAAAGAAGATCTTCGTTTCCTTCGGCATCGACATCGACGCGGTAGGCGGCTGGCTGGGTTCCTACGGCGGCCAAGACTCACCCGGCGACATCTCGCGCGGCATGTTCGCCGGCGAGGTCGGGGTACCGAGGTTGCTGAAGCTGTTCCAGCGCGAGGAGCTGCCTGCCACGTGGTATTGGCCGGGCCATTCGATCGAGACTTTCCCGGAACAGTTCGACGAGGTCGTTGCGGCCGGGCATGAGATCGGCGTTCACGGGTATTCGCACGAGAACCCGATCGCCATGACGCGTCGGCAGGAAACCGAGATCCTGGACTACTGCACGGACCTGATTGAGAAGCGTTCCGGCACCCGCCCCGTCGGATATGTCGCGCCGTGGTGGGAGTTCTCGCCGATCACGAACGAACTGCTGGTCGAGCGGGGTTTCCTCTACGACCACTCGCTGATGCACAACGACCACACGCCTTACTACGTGCGTGTCGGAGATTCCTGGACCAACATCAACTATGAGGCCGAGTCCGCCCACGAGTGGATGAAACCCCTGGTCAGGGGCGAGGAGACGGATCTGATCGAGCTGCCGGCCTCCTGGTACCTTGACGACCTGCCGCCGATGATGTTCATCAAGTCGAGTTTCACGTCGCACGGGTTCGTGTCCCCCAGGGATATCGAGCAGCTGTGGGCGGATCAGTTCGATTGGGTCGTGCGGGAGATGGACTACGCCGTCTTCCCAATCACCATTCACCCAGACGTCTCCGGCCGCCCGCAGAACCAACTGATGCTCGAACGCCTCATCGCCCACATGCGCGAGGCCGAAGGAGTCGAGTTCGCCTACATGAAGGACGTCGCGCTCGACTTCAAGCAACGCTTCCCCAGGAAGTAAAGACGCTACTGGTCAGCCGAAACCTCCCATGTCAGCCAGTCACCGCCACCAGAAGTCGACTGCCTTGGGAATGTTCACGGTTCGCTTCGTCAGTGCTTGCAGGGACTGGGCGTGGGGAGGAACATCTTTGACGCTCTCCCCCACGTCCAGTCATGCGGTCAGCGCCTTACCCTGCTGATGATGTCGAACAGACTCTCGGTGATCCGGGTGATCCATCTCAGGATCTGGATGGACCAGGCTTGAGCGCCTGACGAGACCACAGGATCACTGGACAGCACAGTTTCGACCAGTACTGAGGAATATGTCCGGCGACCCCAAGCGGAAGTCAGACGCCACCGCAGACGCTGCCAGTTTTGCCAAATGCAGCTTCGTGCCATGAAGCCTCATGAGATCGACGAGGTCGACACGCTGATCCGCACTGCTTTCCTCACCGCTCCAGTGACCGACGGCTCCGAACAGGACATGGTCAAACGACTCCGCTCTTCCACCGGTTACCTACCCGAGCAGGAACTCATCGCCCTCGACGACCGGATCGTCGGCCACATCCTCACCACCAGAATCGTGATCGACAGCACAGCAGGCCCAGTGAACGCCCTTGAAGTCGCACCACTGTGCGTCGCCTCGGACCACCGATGCCGCGGCATCGGCACGCTCCTCATGAAGGAAGCCTTGAACCGCGGCCGAACCGCAGGATTCCCGGCCGTGTTCCTCGTCGGCGACCCGCGGTACTACGCACGGTTCGGGTTTCGCCCCGTGGCAGAACTCGGCATCCACAACGCCAGCTCGATTCCCGACGACGTGGTCCTGGGCATCGAACTTGAACCGGGCACCCTCGACGGCACTGACGGGTCGGTGACCCTCGTGTGAGCCGACTCGTCGTCGTGGACCTCGGTGTGGACCACTCGAAAGTGTGGTCGTTGATCACCGAGCGGACGAACGCGTGATCCATCGTGGGGACGTGGTGGGCGTTCTTGGGATTCCTTGGTGTCGCAGCCCGATTCCACTTGCCCTGGGCTCAACCAACGACCCCCCCCCTCCACCGTCAGGGATGCTGCCGAGATTCTTCACCTCAACATGGACCAATAAGCCAAGGTGATCATGCTCGTAACGGCGGATCGGTTCACCGGTGGGCCGACAGCAGACCGAGAGCCGGATCAATCGACAGGAAGTCAAGACCCGGCCGACCGTGGACGCGTTTTTACGGTTGGGCTATGAGGTCGGCGGCCCATTGTCCGGTGAAGGCTGCGGAGTCGGCCCAGGGCCAGGCGAGGGAGTCGCCTGCCAGGATCACGCGCCGGGCGTGGGCGTGTGCGCGGTAGGCCTTGATGTGCGCGATCCTTCCGGGTGCGCTGGTGGGCATGGCGTGGGGGATGCGGACGACCAGATGGTGTTCGAGGCTCGTGGCCAGCGCGTCTTGGAGTGTGGGTTCCCATGTGAGGAGCGCTCGACGGGCGAGTTCGATGATCTCGGAATCCGCCCGTGAGGAGAGTTCACGGGCGTGACGGTCCGCAAACATGCAGGTGACCAGGTCGCCGGCGCCGTGCGCGTGACCGGCACGGCTGGCGACACAGAGGGCGGCAAGGGGCGGCTCGTCGGGGTGCATCAAGACACCGTAGGCACCGCCCAGTTCACAGGATCGCAGACGACGTCGGGTTCCCAGGCCGACTAGCAGACCGGCGCTGTAGGGGGTGCACGCAACAGCGGCTTCCAGGGGATCGAGTTTCTTCAGGTGACGGATGTCGGGGCTCGGCAGCGCCACGATCACTCTGTCTGCCCGGAATCGGCCGGTGTCGGTGTGGACCGTGACCGATGTCGAGCCTTCCTCGACCTGGGTGACCTTCACTCCGGTGCGCACGTCGAGCCTGGCGGCGAGCGCGTCGGTGAGGCTGGACAGCCCTCCTGGCATGGTCAGGGTCTGTTGGCGTAATCCGTGTTGTGCCATCGCGGCCACGGCCGCCGCCGAGGTGGCGTGGGTGTCTTGGAAGTAGAAGCCGTGATAGGCCGGTCGCCAGCAGCGTTCCGCCAGCGTCGCGATCCTCAGCGCCTGTGACCACTCGGTTGTGGGAACCGGGTCGAGGTCGAGCCAATCGAGCGGATCGACAGTGCCTCGGCGCCGGTATCGGGCCGCGAATCGGGCGAGCCCGGGAAGCCCTCCGATCACGGTACGTAGCGACAGGATGCCCGCCTTGATCGCGGTTGCTGGCCGGTCGGCTCGGAAAGCACGGATCGCTTCATCGATGGCGATGGCGCTGTCCCGGCACACCGCTTGCAGGGGAATGCCCATTTCACCCGCCAGCCCGGGAATGATCCGGTAGGCGTCGGTGATGAAGTTGGCTCCAGCTTCCATGGTGCATTCGTTCACCTGGACCGAACGCATGCGCCCGCCGGGGCGGTCGGATCGTTCCAGCACACAGGTGCTGATTCCTGCGCAGCGCAGCCGCCAGGCGGCGGCGAGTCCGCTGATCCCGGCACCGACCACAAGCACCTCGGACATGTGTCACACCCGCACGATCCGGTCGAGGAGAGCGGTGAGCCGGCGATACTCTTCGCCGGTCACCGGCGGTTCCAGCATGACCGCGCCCAGATAGAACGCTTGGGCCAGCCGGCACATGTCGTCCGCGAGCGCCGGATCGTCGGGCAGGAGCTCGTGGTACATCTCGGCGACGAACGCCGTCCTCGCCTGGTCCACCTGTCTCAAGTGCTCAGCCACCGCAGGATCGGATGCCGCCCACCTCCGGACCGCAGCCTCCAACGCCAGGTCTTCGCAAGCAATGGCCTCAATCAACCCGCGCAACCGTTCACGAGGGGAATCCAGAGCCTCCAACCGAGACATCGGGTCCATCGCGCCACGCTGGTAGAGATAGTCCATGAACGCGGTTTTGAACTCCCCCAGATCACGGAAGTGGTGGTAAAACGAGCCCTTCGTCACCCCCGCGTCCCGACACAACGCCTCAACACGCAGCCCACCCCCACCACGCTCCACCAACAGGCGAGCCGCGACCCGGAACCACGACGACCGATCAAGCTTCTCCACCAAGAAACCATACCATGCGGTATGGTACGGTATACATCCACCCTCCGGAAGGGGCGAGCATGCCGGCAGCCAGTCACGTCGAGGATTTGACCCACACTGGCACAACAACAGCACCTTCAACACAGCGAGGTTTATTCATAGGGGTGCTTTGGCTTCCCCAACTAACGCTCTACCTAAAGGGAGATGCGAAGGCGACCTGCCTGACCTGAGATAATTCAAGGTGTAGAAACAAAAAAACCTCGGATGAATGACAAGCCGCCGCCGTGAATGCTACCACACGTCTTGACCGTGACCAGACCAGATGAACTTGTGTGAACTGATCCACATCTCCCATTCCGGGGATCTTTCCAGCAGCAGGGTCCCGTGCCCTGGGGCTGTTTCGCTGCATCCAGAATCATTTTGTTACTGCTCAGGCACAATATCGCCCAGGAGTTGCTGGTCGATATCCACATGGTCCCCCAGGCCGCCATCTCGCCAGTAGCGTCCGCGTACACCCCGTTGATCTCCGAGGCCTTCCAAGGATCTGGGTGCCTGAAGTGGAAGATCCTCTACATCATCGACGGCACCTTTGGCGCCCTGCTGGCCATGGTCCAAGCGTCCCGAACCGTGACTGGGGCAAGCACCACACGACGGGGGTGAACTTGCAGGTGCCTGCGCCCTGGCCGGGCGCCTCGCCTGGATCTCAAACCATCAGCAGGTAGTGTTCATGACGTGAAGGCCATCACGGAATCTGAATTCCTCACAGCCCTCGACAGTCAAGATAATATCGAGGACAAAGGCCACATCGGATTGGGAATGATCACCCCGTCAAGAAACCTGTCCATGGCGAATTCACCGACATCGACAGGAGAAGCAACATGACCATCAATCGCGTCCGCCACCTCATCGAGCGGGTCATTACGAATCTCAGGATATGGCATGTTCTACACACTGATTACCGTCGCCCCTGCGGCATTTTTGGAACCACAAAACAAGCCGTCGCCGAACTCATCCTCGACTACACCCCATGAATAAGCCTAAATCAGACCAGACCTCATTCTCCACTCGGGCAGCACACCCCGAATGAAGTGCGTCAAGATATCAAGGAAAAGTGAGACAGCAACTTAAATCATAATCCAAGTTTTTCGCTGCCGTCCACAAAATCTATAGCAGTCCAATCCCAGTCGGCTCGTCCTGTTGGGACTAGGCGACGGTGGGGACGATCTCAGTCGTCCCCACCTACTCACATCTCACACATCCTCGTTTCTCACACATCGAGCCTCTTGAACTGACCCACCGCGATCACCGACATCACGACTACGTTCGCGGCGAGGATGGCTAGACCGCCCCAGGCGCCACCCGTCGACGACGCCGGCTCCAGCGCGAATGCCTGTGAACCGGCAACGCCCGGCAGCCGGGCCATGATCGCCTGGGCCATCTCGCCGTCGCCCAGCATCCTGACGACCGACGGCAGAATCCACAGGATCCCGAGCGTCACCGAGATGGCGCCAACGCTCGAGCGGCCAAGGAACCCGATGCAGAACGAGAACAGCCCCATCAACATTGAGTACAGGCACAGACCGACGATCATGCGGACCGCAGGGGATTCCAGTGACTGCTCGACGCCCCGCGTCGGCAGCACGATCAGACCAAGGACCACGCTGATGCCGACTGCAAGTATCGATAGGATCAGCACGGAAAGCGCGAGCACCATGATCTTCGCCACCACGAGCAGCCCACGATTGGGGACCGCACCGAGGCTGGGCCGGATGGATCCCGTCGAGAACTCCCCTGCTGCAAACATGCCGCCCAAAACGACGATGAAGATCAAGTCGATGGTGGTGAACATGCGAACCGTGGCGTCGACCGCCAACAGCTGTGTGCCGCCGCTGACGTCCGCGAACAGGAGAACCAGCAAGTTGATGATGGTCATGGGAACCAGCATGAACACTGCCGTTACCTGCGCCGCACGCAGCGACCAGAGCTTTATCCACTCCGACTTCAGGACCCCGAGCAACGAGCATCTCGGCTGGGAGGTCGCTGCTCGCACGCCAGCCTTGTCCGTCTTGGTGGTTGGTGTGCTTTGGGTGAGCGGACCTCCTGTTCGGATGGCCGTCTCTTGCACGTCAATCATTTCTGTCCCTTTCGTGGTTCGTGAGCACTCGTCGACCGGTATTCGACGGCGTCTCCAGTCAGGTTCATGAACACTTGCTCGAGCGACGTCCTAACCGGAGTGAGTTCGTGCAGGACGAGGCCGTTCTTCGCGGCGGTCTCACCGATGACAGTGGTCTCGATCTTCTTCACGATGGCCTCGTTGGAACCCGTGAGCTCCACAGAGGCGCCCTGGGGAACGAGAATGTCACGCAGCTGTACGATCTGCGGCGACCGCACCGTCGTGGTCACCTCGGAGTCCGCCTTCAAGATGGACTCCATCGATCCCTCGGCAAGGAGCTTGCCCCGCCCAATGACGATCAGGTGATCCGCGGTGACGGCCATCTCGTTCATCAGATGGCTTGAGAGGAAGATGGTTCTCCCCTCCGCCGCGAGCCGCTTGACGAGGTCTCGCACCCAGACAACTCCCTCGGGATCGAGGCCGTTGACGGGTTCATCCAGGATCAGCGTCGCGGGGTCCCCGAGCAGGGCCGCCGCGATTCCGAGTCGCTGGGACATTCCCAGTGAAAACGTCCCCGCGCGCTTGTTGGCCACTGCTTCCAGGCCCGTGAGTCCCAGCACCTCGTCGACGCGGCGAGTGCCGATGCCGTGTGTTGCCGCAAGGGAACTCAGATGCGCCCGGGCCGTACGCCCCGGGTGGAAATCCCTTGGGTTGAGCGAAGCCCCTACCTCGCGCATCGGGGCACGATGGCGGCACAACGGGCGGCCATTGATCGTCGCCTCGCCGCTGGATGGGGTTTGCAGTCCCATGATCATCTTCATGGTGGTGGTCTTCCCCGCCCCATTTGGGCCAAGGAAGCCCGTGACCTCGCCGGGTCGAACCTGAATCGTCAGGTTGTCAACGGCTCGCTTCTTCCCGTAGTCCTTGGTCAGTAGCTTCGTCTCAATCATTTCGCCTCCATCAGGTCGCGACACGCCCTGTTACCTAGGGAACACGTTGACGCCACGTCAAGGTCCAGTCCTTGTTCACCATCGGTTACATCCCCGGCTGGGACACTGACCGCTGAGAGCAAGAGTCCCTCCCTGGAGCGCCATGCTCCGGCCATCAATCGCAGGCGCCCACCTGGGACCGCCGGCCCCTCGACGAGCAGACGTGCCCGGAAGGTTCCATCCAGTCGCAGAGCCAGTTCCGCATCCTCAAACCCAAGCCACTTGTGGGCTAGGGGGTACCAAGCCTTGTAGACGCTTTCCTTGCAACTGAAGAGGATCCGGTCCCAGTGTAGAGCGGGTTCGAGAGCCCCCAAGAGCGCCAATCGACGAATCTCCGAAGGAAGAGCCACCAAACCGAGCACGCGCTCGGGCAACGGCGCATCGACTTCGGCATCGAGACCGAGGCTGACCAGCCTCGCACGCGGGGCTACGGCGGCGGCCGCGTAGCCCTCGCAATGGGTCATGCTCCCGATGATTCCCTGGGGCCAGCTGGGCTCCCCCGCAATGCCCGGGATCATCGAGGGACGCTCAAGCCCGAAGCGGTCCAAGGCCTGTCTGGCACAGTACCGTGCTCGGGCAAACTCAAGTTGCCGCTTGGCGACGGCTCTCTCGATGTACTGCTGTTCCTCGGGGTGCAACTCCTCCCGCACCTTCTCATCCCTAACTTCCCACACACTTACGTCCGGGGCGAACAGTTCGGGCATCAACTGGCTGGGCGCATGCGCGCCCGACAAGGGGCTGCTGTTCCCGCGGGCAGCGATGGCGGTCATGTCGCCAACCCCCCGTCCACTCGGATAACCTCGCCGGTGATGTATGAGCTGGCATCGCCGGCAAGGAAAACCACCAGGTTCGCTACCTCGGTGGGCTTCCCGAAGCGACGCATCGGCACCAAGGCCAGGCGACTCTCGTCACCCTGCATGAACTCGGTCATCTCGGTCTCGATGATCCCGGGCGCAATGGCGTTGCACCGCACTCCCCGAGCTGCGACCTCCCGGGCTACGGACTTCGTGAGGCCGATCAACCCTGCTTTAGCCGCCGCATAGGTGGCCTGCCCCGTCCCACCGAGCAAGGCGACTACCGATGAGACATTGATGATTGACCCTGAACGCTGCCGGATGAAACCGAAATAGCACTCACGGATCATGTGGACGGCACCTTTGAGATTGGTGTCAAGCACCGCCGCAAGGTCCTCGTCCTTGATCGACGCAGCAACTGCATCCCTCACGATCCCAGCATTGTTGACGAGGACATCGACCCTGCCAAAGTCATCCATGATGCGGCGGACTACGGTTCTACACTGAGCAGGATCGGACACGTCGCACCGATAAGCCTCGGCTCGGGTGGACATCTTACGAATCTCGGCGCACGTCTCCTCCGCGGCAGCCGAACTGCTGGCATACACCACGGCGACCTGACAACCATGGCGGGCCAGTTCCAAGGCGATAGTGCGCCCAATCCCCCTGGAACCCCCTGTCACAATCGCAATCTTGTCCTTCAGACTGAACATGCTGTTCCTCCTATGCGCTGTATCGACTGATGAGGCGCTCTCGCACCTCCGGTTCGTGGATGGTGATTTCGTGCATGGCCAATTCCAGTTCTGTGCAGTGAGGGAGCTGCTCCAGGAGATGCCGGACCAGATGCGCCTTCAAGGTGATTAGGGAACGACGCGGCTTATCGGCGAGTCGCTCTGCCATAACCAACGCCCGATCGAGAACCTCACCGCGAGGAGCGACCTCGAAGGGGACGCCGCGCGAGGCCAGCTCGGCCCCCCGATAGGTTCGCGCACCCAGCAGAAGCTCCTCCGCTAGGGGCAGCCCCAGCTTCTCCGGAAAGATCAGGGTCGACCCAAAGCCTGGGGTGAACCCGTACTTCATGAAGCTGGCGGAGTAAACGGCTTCTCGGGCTAGGACAACAACATCCGCGAAGAGCCCCAGCGAGAACCCTCCGCCGATGGCATGGCCCTGCATGGCGGCCACGACGGGGATTGGGCACGTCAGGGGCATGGTGTAGATGCCGGGTCCTTCACCCGCCCCGAGGAACGTGTTCTGGCCGTCTTGGATGTCGAGCAGCGCCCCGAGCGTGCCGCCACTGCAGAAATAGGGGCCGTACCCGGTCAGCACGACCGCCCGGAGCTGCTCATCGGACCCCACGCGCTCGAAGGCCGCAGCCAGCTCCGTCGTCAGCTCTTCGGTGAAGGTGTTCTTGCCCGCCTCGTCGTGCATCTCAATGACCGCCACGCCGTTACTCGCGGACCGCACGGAGACAACATCACCTCGCAGCGAAGAGGCCTGGTCACAAAGTTGCGTATTCACGATGGAACTCCTCAATCTGGGTCAGGACCACGCGACCGGTACCTTTCAGGCGATCACGCCAGTCGCCGAGCAGTTCGCTCGTCAGCTCCCAGTTGCGGGTACCAAAGCTGACTACGCTGTTGAGCCTCATAAGCTCCTCGTACTCCGCGAACGACAGCTCGTGCCGCTCGTTGAGTGCCTGCGAAACCTTGAGCGACCGCACGTAGTCCTGACTGCCCTTGTCGATGACACCGCTATAGAACTCCGAACAGCATCCAGAGCCGTAGGAGAAACACCCAATGCGCGAAGGACCGGTAACCCGTCCCTGCTCTATGGTTCCCAATAGATTGAGGAATATCGAGCCGCCCATGATGTTCCCGACGCGGCCGCACAGGCTGAGCCCCGGGGCAACCCGATCCTGAAAATCCTGCTCGATCCGTTCACCCTTGGCATGTGCAAATCGACGCATCATTGTGCGATGGGCTCCCTTAACCATGCCGCCGAATGGCGTGTGGAAAGACAGGAAATCGAAGGTGTCCGTGTACGAGACGCTGGCTACTCGGGACTCGTACTCCCGGTAGGCGGACTCGCAGCAGTCCAGGTAGCTCATGAGCGACAGGTCGGCGTTCCCGGCCTCGCTGTCGGGGATCGGGCGGCAGGTGTCCATGACTTCGAATCCGTAGTACCCGTTCGCGCCAACATCGACGCTGAATATCTTCGGATTCTCCCCCACGAGGATCGCAACGGCGCCAGCACCGCCGCTCGGCTCCGCGAAGGACCAGTCCTCGGACAGCGCGTCTCCACCCTCCGCGACGGAGAACTTCGCCATGTCGGTAGTGACGACCAGCCCCTTTGCACCCGGCGAGACTTGGGACAAGACGAAGTTGATGGCTGCGCTGAACCCAGCCGTCCCCGAGTAGCAGGCATTCTTTACTTCGAAGAGGCGGCAATTGCGGCCCAGTCCCAGGGCGTCGTGGACGTACGTGCTGATCGACTTGCCGAAATCCACACCGGACTCGGTGCAGGTGACGAGCATCTCGATTCGACCCTTGTCCTCCGGGCTGAGTCGGGAAAGGAGCGGTCGTGCGGCATTGATGGCGAAAGAGACTGGATCCTCGAAAGGCAGGGCAACGGCCTTTTCTTTCATGAGTAGGTTGTCGAATCGCTCCCGGTCGAGCCCCCGATTCTCTGCCAACTGATTTACGTCCAGACAAGCCGAGCCTCCGTAGAAGCTCACGTCCTCAATTCCAGCGATCGCATTCATGACAACTCCCCTTTCATTTCCGGCGCCCCAGGGCCATCTCGGCCACAGGGTGATCGATGTTGTCTAGCCCCGAGAGCAGGTCTCTCTTCAAGTGCCGCAGCACGTCCGCCTCCGATTGATGCTTGTTGATGAACTGGTGGTCTCCGGCAACGGTGAACAGGGAAAACTGGCCACTGGTCAGGTCAGTCCACCCCTCCATCTCCGCCATCGTCACGCCGTAGTCGTCGATGCCGTGGAATGCCGTCAACGGCGCGCGAAGGGGCGAGGCCGGGTCGTGCTGGTACCGGTCGATGAGGCAGCAGGCGCCGAGCAGCATCGGAAGGGTCAGCAGGGTGTCGCGTTCCGTGTACCCCCAAGCCGCGACGAACGCCCGCACAACTGCGTCCCGCAGCGGCTTGTGGGTACGGGCTTCCTCTGGGGTGGGCAGTTCTGAGAGCCCCGAGGTCAAGAGTTCGGCCTTGAGTTGCCCGATGAGGCCGTTCTCACGGTCCACGGGCGTATACCCGGAAACGAAGCACTTCACGAGCGGCACGCTGGCGGTCTTCTCCAGAAGATGGGCAAGCCGGTAGGAGAACAACGAGCCCCAACTGTGTCCAAACGTCGCCACGGGGAGGTCGAGCAGTTCGGGATCGACGGCTCGGCGCACGAGATCGACGCACTCGTCGACGTCGAGCGGACAAGTCTCTTCCATCCGTTCACCGTCGAGCCCAGGTAGTTTCACGGCCGCCACGTCGATCGTCGGGCCGAGGATGTCCTGCCACTCGTCGAACAGGTCGGCGCTCCTATACCCGTTCGGGAAGCAGAAGAGCCTCACACGGGCCTGACTGGACCGGGTCTTGCTCCGGATCCAGTGTCCCAGACTCATGTCGGCATCGGGCGGGGCGAGCTGGACGTCCTTCGAGGTCTGGCGTCCCGACAGTAGCTTTGTCACGGACTCCGCAAGATCTTGCACGACGCGACAGTGCACAAGATCTGTCATCTGGATCTCGGCCCCTAATTTCTCTCGGATACGGTCGAGCAGCACTAGGCCGCTCATCGAGTCCAGGCCAAGATCCTTGATCTCGTCGTCGGGTTTGACGTCGCCAGTGTCCATTCCGAGGGTCTCTGACAGGAGCGCCACCAGGTAGTCGCATACGAGGCCGCTGTGCTCCCCTTCGGAGGCGGCGTCGAACTGTTGCCGGAAGGATGCGTCGAACTCACCTGTCCCAACACTCGCGCTCTCGAGTAGCGCCTTCATGCGCCCTAGACGCTCCTCATCGAAGGCGGCGAGACGAATGCCGCCAGCGGAGATCACCGGCTGCCCGGTCGTGGTCGTAACGCAGAACCCGCCCGAGACGGCGTTGCCTTCGTCACGCACGTCTGAGACGCGGGCGAAAAGCGTCCGTTCGTCCCCCTCGCGGGAGACACGCAGGGCTACATTGTCCAGCCGATTGACCATGTACTTGGTGCCCTTTGGCGTCTGATCTCCTACGAGAATGTTGAACACTTGAGCGCAGCTGTCGAGCACGCCGGGATGGCACGGCAGGGCGTGGTGTTCTTTGCCTGCAGGCAAGAACCGGACAACGGCGTCACGGTCGCCGATCCAGAGCCGGTCCAGCCACCGAACCGAAGTGCCGAAGCGGAACCCGCGAGCCGTGAGTACCTCGTAGACCTCGTCTCCACTCAACGACTTGGTCGTGAGACTGGTCCCATCCAGATCTACGACGCCGGGCTCAGGGCCACGCGTGAGACTAAGTCGGCCTTCTGCGTGAGGGGTCCACGGTCCCTGCCCTCCGGTTCGGGAGAGGAACCGGAAGCCCTGTCGCCCATCCTCGCCGGGGTCATCAACCAGTAGGGCCACCTCACGTACCTCGCCCGGAAGGACCAGCATCGCGCTGACCAGATCCATCTCGTGGACAAGCACATCCTCGACCCCATACCAGGAGTGAGCGGCCGCCAGGATCATCTCAAGGTAGTAGCCGATGTGGACGACGCCGGAATTGTCGGCCAGTTCGGGGTTTGACTCCAGGCTCAACGTGTACAGCCACTGTCGTGTCGGCAGGGGCAGTCCGAGGTCACGCCCCTGGAAACCTGTCGCCAGCGGCTGGGTATCTGTCCCCTCGGGTTGCTTGAGCCAGTGACGTTGGGAGTCGAACGGGTAGCTCGGCAGGACGACTTTCTGACATGTGCGGCCGTGATGGAGCTCCCGCCACTGAACTTGAGCCCCCAGCGAGTAGAGGGTGGCGAGGGCATCCACGAAGTTGGTGCCTCCGTTCGCCGCGGGGCGAACCAGGATCGCAGCGAGTTCGTCCAGGACGGATTTCATGGCGCCATCCATGGGGCCGTCGATCTCGACGAAGAACCGGTAGCCCTGCCGGGTCAGCCCACGGACTGCCTGTTCTCGCTGTCCCATCGTCGCGGCTCGGCAGTTTGCCAGCTCACTGCGCCACAACTTGGGATCCGGTCGTACATCGCCATGCCACATCGCCTGGAATCGGCATGTCGGATCACTGGGCGCGAGCGAGCCGGCCAGGGCTGGGACATCATCCGCCTGGTGAAGCCGGATCAGATCATCGAGAGAGATGGCCCCGGAAGCCCAGGCGGAGACGAGGATCCCGGCCCCGTCACCTAGGACCACGTCTGGTCTCACGCCGTAACTCGTCAGCAGCACGACCATGGCGGTGGCCCCGCAGAGGTACCAGGCTGCGGCTGTGGCCTGGTCCGGCGCTGGTTTCCCGGCGCGGAACTCCTCTAGCACCCGGGGGTTGAGTTTGGAGGCGACCAGATCGAATGCCTCGGTAAACGCTGGCTGGCGCCGGTACAGCTCCCTCGCCCTGGGGATGAGCGCGGCCTGATCACCCGTGAGGACGAAGGCGAGCTTGGGCGGGATCTTGGCGTCGACATGGGCGGTGAGCGCCACGCCGTCCCCGACCGATGTGAACAGGGAACGTTTGGCGTCGTATCGGTCCCGTCCCTGGCTGCTGCCAAGCACCACGCGGTCCGCCGAGTAGAGCGAACCGTTGCTATCAGACCAGGCAAGGATGTCAGTGACACGCCTCCGCAATTCCTCCACGCTGGACCCAACGACGACGGCTCGATGGTCGAAGGCGACACGACACACGTTGGCCGTCCAAGCGATGTCCTCACATTCGTTGGTGGTGCCGCTGAGGTACCTCTCGAATTGTTCTAGCTGACGCCTGAGGGCACCCTCGCTCTTGGCCGAGACGGTCAGGGCGGTCCGGCTACCACGCGACGGTTCAGCCACCGGTTTGGGGGCCTGCTCGACGATGACGTTCGCGTTAGTGCCGCTGAAACCGAACGACGAAACCGCGGCACGACGGGGCCGGTCGACATCTGGCCAGGAGGAAAGCTCGCGGGGGAAGGACAGCTCGTGTCCTCCGGTCGCAACCCGAGGATTGAGTTCGTCAAGGCCGACAATCGGGGTGACCTTGCCATGCCCCAGGCTTAGGATCACTTTGATTAAGCTGGCGACACCAGCGGCATGCTCTAGATGCCCGATGTTGCCTTTGACCGCCCCGAGGATAAGGGGCCGCTCGGAGCGGCCTGGACCGTAAACCGAACGAATTGCATCTACCTCAATGGGGTCTCCGAGCAGTGTGCCGGTCCCGTGAGTCTCCAGGTAGTCGATCTCCCCTGGCTCAAGCCGGGCGTTGCGCAGGGCCTCACTGAGCACTTGACGCTGCGAGTTGCCGTTGGGGACCGTCAGGCCACTCGACTCGCCGTCGTTGTTGATGGCTCCGCCGCGAATCACCGCCAGCACCCGATCGCCGTCACGCTGAGCATCCGGCAGTCGCTTGAGCACGACGACACCGCAGCCCTCGCCACGGCCATAGCCGTCCGCCGCGGCGTCAAAAGGTTTGCTGGCACCGTCCGGGGACAAGGCGTTCATCGCGCACAGCCCGGCCATAACCTGCGGGGCCAGCATGAGGCTCACGCCTGCCGCCAGGGCAGTGCTGCACTCGCCACGTCTTAGGGACTCGGCCGCGAGGAGCACACTGACCAGGGACGATGAGCAGGCTGTGTCCACCGAGATGGCCGGTCCGTTGATGCCGAGGAAATAAGAGATCCGTCCGGAGGCGACGCTGAGCGTGTTCCCTGTCCCGAGATAGTTGTCGTTGGCGGAATGGGAAGTCACGAGCTTCGAGTACTCGCCGGCGCTGTTAATCCCGAGGAACACCCCTGTGGCGCTGCCGCGGAGGATTGTGGGGTTTAGGCCGGCGTGTTCCAAAGCCTCCCAGCAAACCTCGAGCAGCACGCGCTGCTGAGGATCCATCGCGTTAGCTTCGACCGGCGAGATCCCGAAGAACCGTGCATCGAATTCTGCGACATCACCCGACAAAAAGTTTGAGCGTCGAATGTAGGAGCGGCCGGGTTTACCGGGGGGCGGCGAGTAGAACGCATCGACGTTCCAGCGTTCGGGAGGCACATCCACGAGCCCCGAACCGCCGGCCTGGAGGAGCTCCCAGAACTGCTCGGGAGAGTTCGCTCCACCCGGGAATCGACAGGCCATCCCAACGACCGCCACGGGCACGTCAACGGAGGCGCGGTGCTCTAGTTCACGACGGAGCTCACGAATGGTTCGAATTGACTTCTTGATGAGTTCGTCCTTGGAATTGGCGTCCATGGAGGTTCCTTACACGAGAGTGGCTTCAATAAGTTCTTGCTGGAGGACCTGGACGAGTTCGTCCTCGTCGAGCAAGTCCACGTCCACGAGATCATCGGCAGACCCGTTTCCCGAAAGTTCGGGGGGTGCGGCAGGCGCATCCGCGGCGGTGATCCAGGCGACGAGGTAATCTGCCACCTGCCGCACAGTTGGGTAGTTGAAGAACAGCGACTGGTCCATGCCCGTACCGAACTCCGCCTCCAGGGTGTTGAACACGTTGGCAGCGGTGATCGAGTCGAGCCCCAGGTCGAACAGTCCTCGGTCAATGTCGAGGATGTCCCCACCGCCGAACCCCAGCGCGGTCTCGAATTTGGTTCGAACATGGTCGATGAGCAGCTCGAGACGATCTATCGATGGGCGTTCCTCCCACCCGACCAGGAAATCGGGGCGGTCGACCTCCGGCGGGACGTCGTCTGCGGCCGCCGGCGGCTCGATTGGGGGCGCTGCAGAGAACTCGTATTTCTGATCGGTCTGGGCGTTCTCGGCAGGTCCGGACCCGTACAGCCAGTAGTCCTTGCCCGCAAAGGGATAGCCGGGCAGGGACACTCGACGCGCATCCGCGTGCTCCAACCAGTCCGGGCCGGGCTGTGCCTCGCCCGTAACCCAGGCCCGGGCGAAGGCCTTGAGTTCCTGTGCGGTTCGAGGGCGGGTCCCCACCGTGGCGGCCTGCCGCCCAGGGGCTACCTCGCCCCAGAATCCCACCTGGCCATCGGCGGAAGCGCTACCCAACTGGCGGTTGAGGTCGAGGAGATCTTCGGCCACCAGAGCCAGGCGGTATTTCTGCGGCACGCGGCCCACGCGGAGGGTGAAGGCGACGTCCTCCAGGGACGGAACGCCCGCGAAAGAGGCGGCGTGTCCACCAGCCAGGTAGGTATGAAGTTCGTCGACGGCGCGCCGCAATTGCTCGGGTGACGCGGCCGAAAGTAACACAACCCGCGGACCGGCAGCTTTCGGGCCGCGCGGGGAAGCTGCGGGAGCCTCCTCAATGACCAGGTGGGCGCTCAAGCCGCCCACTCCGAAGGAGGAGATGCCGGCCCGGCGAGGCAAGGGTTCGCCGCTGGGTCCGGTCGGCGCCGGCCATTCCTCCAGTTCGGCGGGGATCCTGAACGGCGTCGGTCCCAGATTCAAGTTCGGGTTGAGCTGCTCGGAGTTGAGTCGGTGGGGAAAGATCTCCCGGCTCCCGAGTTGGAGGAGCACCTTGGTTAGCTGAGAGATACCGGCCGCCGCCTCCGGATGGCCAATCAGCGACTTAACCGATCCCAATGCGCACCGAGGTGACGTGGCATTACGGTTCCCGAAGGCGCGTGTGAGGGCGTCAATCTCGATGGGATCACCCAGTGTGGTTCCCGTCCCGTGGGCCTCAACGTAACCGATGCTTTCCGAGGTCACCCCGGCCAAGGCCATGGCGTTGGAGACCAGCTCCGCTTGGGCGACGGGGTTGGGCACGGTGTATCCCTGAGTGCGTCCTCCATGGTTCACCGACGAGCCGCGGATCACGCCGTAGATGTGATCCCTGTCCGCCAAGGCGCGTTCGAGGGGTTTCAGCAGCACGGCACCGACCCCCTCGCCGGGTACGTACCCGCCTCCGTCAGCTCCGAAGCTGTGGCAGTGGCCGTCTGGGGCGAGGAAACCGAGCAGGTTGAGGCTGGAGTACTTAGCGGGGTGGAGGAGCAGATTGACACCCCCGGCGATCGCAACATCGCACTCCCCGTTCCGGATGGCCCGAGCGGCGAGGTGGATGGCGTAAAGGGAAGACGAGCAGGCGGTGTCGACGACCAGGCTCGGTCCACGCAGATTGAACAGGTAAGACACTCGGTTGGCGACCGAGTACATCTGCTGGTCGACGGGCACGACCTGACCGGCTTGCAACGCATCCGCCCCATGGAGGGCGTAGTCGTTGAAAGACGCTCCGACGAATACTCCCACGTTGCCCCGGCCGTCGCCTGCCCGCGGATCGCCGAGGGACTGCGGCGTGTACCCGGCGTCCTCAAGGCAGTGCCACGCGGCCTGGATGAAGAGCCGCTCCTGCGGATCCATGAAAGCCGCGGTGTTGGGCGCGATACCGAAGAAGGTCGGGTCGAAGGTCAGGGCATCGTCGATGAACCCGCCCCAGCGGCACTTGATATCGGGGTGCTGACGCCAGTCCCACCGCTCCTTCGGAATCTCGCTTACGCAGTCCGTGGCCTCGCGGAGATTCCGCGCGAACGTGGCCAGGTCGGGCGCGCCCGGATAGCGGCCCGAGACCCCGACTATCGCGATGTCTAGGGGGTCTGAAGTCGATGTCACGGCGGGTGAGGGCGGCACGTCGTTCGCGGGCGAGTCGTCGAGCAGGATGTTGCCGACGTCCATTCGGCGCATCAGGAGCCAGGTGCAGGCCTCCCGATGGTTGGCGACGAGGAATCGGACGATGCCGTCGATGTCCTTACAGGTGAACAGCAAAGTGGCGGGAAGCTGCTCGATGTGCCGGGATAGGGCGGCGAGTACCTGGGTGATGCGCACCGAGTCCATCCCCAGGTTCTCCAACCGGAGAGAACCGACAATACGTTCCCTCGGGACACCTAGGACCTCGACCAAGCAGTCGGCCACGCACTCGAACACGACGCTCTCGAGGGTCAGCTCGGCAGAAGCAGGCCGGGGCATGGGCGCGGGGTTCGAGGTCGAGGGCTCGGAAGGCACGGCCTCGCCCAGGATGTCTGAGATGACGCTGTCGGGGACAAGAGCGTCAGCTACGTCCGCGTCGGTAATCCAGCACAGGTCGCGCCGGAATGGATAGGTGGGCAAGCTAATGCGCCGAGCTGACCCCCCGCGCCGAACTCTAGACCAGTCGACGTGGAGTCCGGCCACCCACAGGGCTGCCAACTCATCTAGCCGGCCGCGGTCAATCAGGTCAGAGACTAGGCCCGAAACTAGGTCGTCGGGGATCATGTCGAGCACGGTCATGCTGCCCTGTTCCAGGTTCCCGATCTGGATGCCAGAGGTTCCGCCCGCGAGGTACTCGGCAAGCCGGGAGCGCACGGAGTCGAGGTCCTCGGCGACGAACGCGAGCCTGGCGACCATCTCCTCACGGCCAACCTGGAGGGTGTGGGCGATGTCCGCGAGCTCGACGTCCGGTCCCCCGGCCAAGGTCGGTCCGGCCTCCACGCTACGGAGTACAGCCGCCGTCTCCTGGACCGTCTGGTTGTCGAGCAGCAGGTCAGCCGAGACAGGGCAGCCGGTGGCCGCAGCAAGGTGCGTCGCACACTCATGGACGAGGTACCCGCTCAACCCCAGGTCCTCGAAGCGATCCGTGTCGCCGACGGCGTCGCAGGGGACGCCCACGACGGCGGCAACGGCCTCACGGACAAGGCGGGTGTCTTGGGCTGGCACCGGGTCGCCGAGGAAACGAAGCCAGCGCCGCGCCAACGCCCGGAGAGCAGGCTCGTCCCGGGCGGAGAACACGAGCAGTTCCGGGCCGGTGACGCTGGCGCGCATCTGGGTAGCGGGCGCCTCGGCGACGATGAGGTGGGCATTGCTCCCGCCGGCTCCGAAGGCGCTGATGCCTGCCACACGGCGCCCGCGACGCGGCTTCCAAGGCGCAAGGGTTCGGGGAATCTCGAACCCGGATGCGTCCAGGTTCAGATTAGGGTTGGGCGGGGTGCAGTGCAGGGAGGGGGCGAGCTGTCCGTTGGTCATTTGGAGCACGACCTTGGTCAGCGCGGCCATCCCAGCGGCTGACTCCAAGTGCCCGATGCCCGATTTCACGGATCCTAGGGCGATCTTGGAGCGCGTCTCGGCGGAGCCATAGGCCCGTTCCAGCCCGGATATCTCGATCGGATCCCCGAGTTGCGTGCCGGTGCCGTGCGCCTCGACGTAGCTGACGTCACCAGCATCGACCTGGGCACGCCTCAGAGCCTCGGTGATCACCTCGGCTTGAGCCTTCGGGCTCGGTACGTAGTAGGCATTGGTATGACCGGCCTGATTAACAGCGGAGGCGAGAAGAACCGCGTGGATGTGGTCCCCATCGGCGACGGCCCTAGACAGAGGCTTGATGAGCACGGCGCCGACCCCCTCGCCGGGAACATAGCCGTCGCCGGCAGCCCCGAAAGCATGGCAGTGACCGGTCGCCGAGAGGAACGTGTACTGGGACAAGGCCAGGTACTTGGCGGGGTGAACCATGAGATTGACGCCACCGACCAGAGCGACGGTAGCGTCCCCGGATACGAGAGCGTCGCATGCCAGATGAAGGGCAGTGAGCGACGACGAACACATCGTGTCCAACGTCAGGCTCGGTCCGGTGAAGTCGAAGAAATGGGAGACTCGGTTGGCCACCGACGCCGGAATCGCACCGCCGTTGCACCAACCGCTGCGGCTTGAACTCAGCAACTGGTACTGGCTCAACATCATCCCGACGAAAACCCCAACCTTCTCGTGGGCCAGCGATGCCCGGGTGTATCCGGCGTCCTCGAGGGTGTGCCAAGCCGTTTCCAGGAACAGGCGTTCCTGGGGATCAATAACGGCGGCCTCTTTCGGTGGCATCCGGAAGAACATCGGGTCAAAGAACTCGATGCCCTCGACGAAACCACCAGCGTTGCAATAGGTACGGCCCGGCTCGGGTGCACCGTCGACAAGTAGCGCCTCGTGGTTCCAGCGGCGCCGGGGCACGGGAGTCACACAGTCCCGCCCAGCGGCCAGGTTGCGCCAGAACTCGTCGAGGTCGGACGCCCCAGGGTATCGTCCGGACATTCCGATGATTGCGACCGGCTCGGTCGCCCGCGACGACCCGCTCCAGGCGTGCGGATTCTGTTCGTCAGCTTGCCGACGTCGCAGCAGGCGCAACTTCCCCGCCCCCTCAGGCCGGGCGGTGACCTCTCGACGTCGGGAGTCCTTGCCGCCCCGTACCTCGAGGTTCTGAGACGAGGTGCATTCCACACGGGTTGGCTCAACCACCGTGTCGGCCACGCTCGGCACCGGAGGCTGAACCTCCTGAGGTTCCAACCCGAGGTGCTTGCGCAGTGCCTTCTCGCGGGCTACTACGAGATGGGCTGCGAGTTCCTTGACATTGCTGTGCTCGAAGAACAGGGTCTTGGGAAGCGGTCCCAGGTCGCGTTCCAGTTCCTGAGTCATCTGGAGCATCATGATCGATTGCACCCCGAAGCGCTCGAACGGGGCGGTCACCCTGAGGTCGGCCTCCGGAACTTTGGTATGGCGGGCCAGTAGCTCCACGAGGTATCTCTCGGTGGCCTTGTCCAACTCTTCGGGGCTAATTCCGAGTTGGTGCCGGTTCATTTCATTGCCAATGTGGTTTCGGGTATTCATGCGCTAACTCCCAACGCTTCTTCGTGGACTCGGATGTTGTTGAACCGGGCGACGAGCTGTCCGGAGAGGTCCGTCACGTCGATATCGATGCAGGCCCCCCGACGTTTCAGGTGGGCTAGACAGTCATCCACCGGGGATTGGAACAGCGCGATCTCGTCCGCCGACTCGGGGCACCAGCCCTCACACATGCCGGATGTCCTGGTCAACCACAGCTCCATCGCTTCCATGAGGCCGGACAGGAGGTTGAGGAAGCGGGATTCCTCATCGACATCTGATCGACCGCTAAGGACACAGATGGCCTCATCCATCCCTAGCCAGACTTCCCGAACACGACTTGAACCCGTCTCGGTTCCCGGCAGCACGGCTGAGCAGCGTTCCTTGACAGACTGCAATTCCATAGGCGGCTCGGCACTGGGGACGCCACTGTCCATGGCGATTCTGGCCTCGAAACCAACCTCTTTCGACGAGCCACCGACCTGGATGAGGACGGAGTCGTCATCGGGCCACAGACTCGTGATGACTTCGGTATCGGGCAGGGGCGACTGAAGCCACGCGATATCCGTGAGCCGAGCGTGCGAACGCTCAAGTCCGGCCTCCCCGGCCCGGCACGCCAGCACGAGGGGCAGCGCCCACATGGCTGCAAGATCGCTAGGCCGCACCAGGGACTGAATGGCGGGCAGGTTCGTCACGTATCGCTGTTCGAAAAGGCTCGACTCGTTGCGAAGCACAGGATCGGGTCCTGTAGGCCGGCCATGGCTCGGAGCCACGAGGTCTGCCGTCGGCCGCCAGTGGTGGCGCACTTCGAACGGGTATCCGGGAAGACTTACTCGCCGACGCCCATCCCGGTGCAACTCGCGCCATGGCACCTGGGCGCCCAGGACCCATAGGCGAGCCAGGGCGGCTAGGTCGCGCGACCGGATCGCCGCCGCCACCTCCGCCTCCCGGGCGGGGGGAGCTGATTCACCAACGCTGCCGCGCTGTCCAGCAGTCGGGTTTTCGAGCCGCCTCAGCAGATCCGCGGCATCCTTCGCCACTGCGGCAAAGCGCTCCTCGTGGGCCCGGCGACCGATCTGTAGGGTATAGGCAACATCAGCGAGAACGGCAGCGTCGGGGGTTTCACGACGAATCCACTCAGCCAGCTGACCGAGTTGACGCTCCAGCGCCTCCGTAGTCATGGCCGACAACACGATCAGGACCTCGCCATCGTCGATTCTCTGGACTTCGGGGAGACCGGGGGCCTCGGCGATAACGACATGGGCATTGGTGCCGCCGGCTCCGAAGGCCGACACACCAGCCAGGCGCCTGCCGTTTCTGGGGGTCCAGTCGCGCAGCCGACGAGAGACGGTGAACGGCGAATCGGTGAAGTCGATCTCTGGGCTGAGACGCTCGCAGTGAATCGATGGCACCAACTGCTTGTGCTTTAGCTGAAGCAGCACCTTGGCGACGCCGGCCATCCCTGCTGCGCTCTCGCAGTGTCCCAGGTTGGACTTAACGGACCCGAGGAAGCAGCTGCCGTCGGTTGGGGCATCCTCGAACGCACGCGTCAAGGCCGTCACCTCAATGGGGTCACCCAACCGGGTTCCCGTGCCGTGGGCCTCGACGTAGGAGATATCCCTGGGATGAACCGCTGCTTGGCGCAGGGCTTTGCGGATGACAGCGGTCTGCGCTATGGAGCTCGGGGCCGTGAACCCGTTGGTGCGACCATCGGAGTTCACTGCCGTGCCCTTGATGACGGCATGAATGTGATCGCCGTCCCTGAGTGCCGCGTCGAGTGGCTTCAGGATGAGGGCCCCGACACCTTCAGAGGGAACGTAGCCATCCGCGTCTGCGCCGAAGGAGTGGCAGCGGCCGGTCGGAGAGGCGAAGTGGTTCATGCCGAGGGTGATGAACTTGTTCGGGTGGAGGGAAAGGTTCACTCCGCCGGCGACCGCGACATCCGCATCCCCGGAGCGCAGGCTCTGGACCGCCAGGTGGATGGCGACAAGCGACGACGAACACATCGTGTCCAGGGTCAGGCTCGGGCCGTGGAACCCGAAGGTGTACGAGACTCGGTTGGAGATGCATGCGGCCGATCCGTTGGTTGTGTAGATGTCGCCGCGCGTCTGCGCCTGGGCACCATAGAGTTGGTACTCGAGGTACATGGCTCCAACGAAGACGCCCACCCGCCCGGGCAGCCCGTCCTCGTCTTGCGGACTGAGCGTCTCAGGCGTGTACCCGGCATCCTCGATCGCGTGGTGGACGCACTCGAGGAAGACCCGCTCCTGCGGATCCATGACCTCCGCCTCGGAGGGGGAGATCCCGAAGAACAACGAATCGAAGCTGGCGTGGTTATCAATGAATCCGCCCCACTTCGCATTGGTGGTGCCCGGCTCCCCCGATGTGTCATAGAACTGGTCCTGGTCCCAGCGATCTGACGGCACCGAGGTGACGCAGTCACGTCCCTCTTGCAGGTTCTTCCAGAGCGCCTCAAGGGTCGGGGATTTGGGGTATCGCCCGGCCACACCGATGATCGCGATGTCCGGCGAGGTTTCCCTTGCGGGTTCGGCAACGGGTAGCTCGACGGACTGCCTGGCCGCAGCCAGAGGCACGCCATCCGTCCCCAACCAGGCGACGCACTCGGCCGGGTGGTCCGCGACGAGGCTGTCCGCCAACTCCGCGAGGCTCCCGTTGTCGAAGAACACCGTCCGCGGCAGGGGCCCTAGCTTCTTCTCCAACTGAGCCGTCAGGTCCATGATGATGATTGAGTCGATGCCTAGGGCGTCAAGGGGTGCCCTGGCATCCAGCCGCTCCCTGTCGATGCCGGTGCGGTCGCTTACGAGATCGCATAGCTCACCCAGGAGACGGTCCGAAAGAACACTGGAGTCGTCTGGCAGGGATGGGAGAGCGTTGCGGCTCTGGCCGGCTACGTATGCGCGGAGCCGTTCGGTGATCCCGGTGAGCACGACGACGTGCCCGGAGTCGACCGTTGCAAGACGATGGAGCAGTTCCAGACCCAGTTGGTCATCCAGGAGGCTGAGTCCAACTTGTGCCAGGCCCTCCGCAGAGACGGTACCGTGTCCCATGCCGCCGCCCTCCCAGAGGGCCCACCCGATGGACTGGGTCCGGCCGGAACGCTCCCCGCGAGCAACCGCGACGCGGCGACGCTGGGCGAACCGGTCGCAATACGCGTTGCCGGCCGCGTAGTCGGCCTGGCCGAAGTTCCCGATGGCCCCAGCCAAGGAAGAGAAGACTATGAAGTCACGTATAGGCTCGCGCCGCGTGACCTCATCGAGGACCTCAATCCCGGTGGTCTTCGGCCGCAGCACCGCCGCGACACCCTCGTCGGTCTTGCCAAGGATGAGGCAGTCCCGGACGGTGCCCGCACAGTGGACGACGCCCGAAACCGTGCCAAGCTGGGCGACGAGGTCGCGCATCTCGGTGACGCTGGTGACGTCGGCACGGTGGTAGGAGGCGTCCGCCCCGGCGGCACGCAGACTCGCAACCAGGGCCGCGGTGGACTCGGTCGGCTCGGAACGACCGATGAGGACAAGCCGCGCGTTCGCGGTGTGGCGGGCCAGGTCAAGCGCGACCAGACGCCCGAGACCGCCGGCGCCACCCGTGATGAGCCAGGTCCCGTTGTCGTGCCAACGAATCGCCGCTGATGCGGGCAGTTTGAGTTCGCGCCAGGTGAGAGCCCGGCGGGTGCCACCCAGCCAGACGCAGTCATCCTCGGGACAGCGGCGCTCATCCACGACGGCACGCGCCGCCTGATCGGCGGACATCGACTCGTCCACGATCAAGACCTGGATGAGAGCGGAGGGTTCCTCAAGCCGGAAGCTACGCAGCATCCCCAACAGGCCTGTCATCGGCGTGTCCTCGGTTCCACGGAGCACGAGTTGGACCAGCCGCGTCCCGGCTGGGATGCTCAACTCCCGCTTTAGGACGCCTATCAGAGCGACGGCGTGCTCGGTGTAACGCTCAGCCTCGGTCTCGCACGTGGTGGTCAGGGCAGTGACCTTCAAGTCCGGCAACTCGGATAGGCGGTCAACCAGTTCCCGATCCAAGTTGAGGCCGACAATGTGCCAGCGGTCGAGAGGTATCGCCGGACCGTTGGCGGCGAAGGCCGATTTCCAACACGTCTCGAACACGAGACCGCTGGGCTGCGGGACCTCGGGGCCTGCCACCGCACGGAACGCCACGTCGGTCAGCAGCACACACGGGATTCCGGCGTCGTCGTAGAGAGTGATGTCCACCTTCGAAAGACCCGTGGACGACGAGCTTCGCCTCAGGTGCGCCCACATGCCCTCTGCCATGGGGGCAAGGAGCTGTACGGATCCAAGAGCAAAGGGAAGTTCCGCGGCACCCGACGAGTTGGGCGATCCCAGGCCGAGCATGGCCTGCAGGGCGCCGTCTAGAAGGGCGGGATGGAACCCGAACCTTTCGAGACCATGCCTCAGGGTATCCGGCAGGATGATCCTGGCTAGGACCTCACCCTCACCCAAGGCGAGATGATCGAGCACGCGGTGGCGCGGCCCGTAGTTGAGGCCAAGGTCCGTGAAGCTGCGATAGCAGTCCTCACCGGGCAGCTGACCAGAGCGGCACCGGGAGCGGATTACCTCAAGGGACTCGATGGGGCGATCGTCGTGCGTCGACACCGCACTGGCCCGCGCATGAACCTGGCGTTCACCATCCGCTCCCATGGTCAAGACCTCGATCTCCGTCGTGCCGGGTCGCTCCTGAACGACGGTTACGGTTAGCGTGACGCTCTCGCTCGTCACCCTCACGGGCGCGAGCAGGATGACGTCACTCAGGTCACCGGCGACGCCGCTGTCTGCTAGCGCGGACCGCATGAGCTCCAGGTGGACGGCTGCCGGCAGGACCGAGGCCCCGTCGATGACGTGGTCAGCCAGGAAGAACTCTTCGGCGCTCAAGCGACAGCGGTACTCACATCCGCCGGGAGTCTCGGAACGCTCACCCAGCAGGGGGCGAGGAGCGCCGTGGGTGGGCGTCGGCACCCGAACCGCCCAGCAGCGCTCCCGCGCGAACGGGTACGTGGGCAGGGTGACGCGGCGTGGAAGGCCGCCGGGGTAAAGCAGCTCCCACGGCACCGCGGCACCGCTGACCCAGGCACGTCCTAGCGCGGCGAGGTCGCGTTCCAGGGCCAGCGCTTCCATCGCTTGGGTACCCCCCACAGCCTCGAGTGCTGCGGCCAGTTCGCGACGATTGCTCGGGGCGGTGCCACAGATGGCATCGGAGGACTGTCCCGCCAAATGGGCGCGCAGGGTGCGAAGCAGCTCATCGCCACGCGTAGCAACGACCGCCAAGCGATACGGCATCGCCTCACGCCCGCTCTGGAGCGTGTGCGCTACGGCCGCCAGGTTCGGTGTCGCATCCATCGCATCGGCAACACTCGCCGTAAGGTCCGCGACGGTCAGGGAACTTCCGTCGAGCGGCGGGAGCGTGCCGGAGGGAGCGAACTCAAGGACCAGTCGCTGGGCCTCGAACGAAGCCAGCCCCAGCTCCGAGATCGGGGTTCCGGGTTGGATAAGCTCGGCGTCAACTCCAGTGAGCTCGGACAGCCGGGTGATGATCGAGTCGGCTCGAAGGCCCCTTTCCAACCAGTCGGCGAAGCGCCCAAGCACATTGTTCAGGGCTCCACCATCGCGCGCGGAGAAGACGAACAACCGCTCCTCAACCGGCGAGTAGGCCTCGTCACTGGAGAACTCCTCCACGATGACGTGCGCGTTCGCCCCTCCGGCCCCGAAGGCACTGACCGCAGCGCGGCGCACACCCGCTGGTCCCGCGGGCCAGGGTTCGAGCGCGCGCTGGACCACGAACGGGGAGGATGCGAAATCGATGTTGGGGTTCGGGACATCCGCGTGCAGGGAGGGGACGAGTTCGCGGTGCTGAAGCTGGAGCAGGACCTTGGTTAGTGCCGCCACTCCAGCGGCTGCCTCGCAGTGGCCGATGTTGGTCTTGACCGAACCGAGCGAGCAGAAACCCCGTTCCTGCGTGTCATTGCGGAATGCCTTGGTCAGAGCCTCGACCTCGATGGGGTCGCCCAGCTGGGTGCCGGTGCCGTGGGCCTCGACGTACCCGATGCTGTCGGCACGGACGCCGGCTCGGTTGAGTCCCTCGCGCACGAGGGCGGCCTGGGCGACTGGGTTCGGCACTGTGAACCCGGAGGTGTGTCCGCCGCTGTTGACGACGGAGGCACGAATGACGGCCCGCACCGGGTCGCCGTCGGCGATCGCGCGGCCCAACGGTTTCAGTACCAGCGCCCCTACACCCTCCCCGGGAACGTATCCGCTGCCGTCGGCCCCGAAAGCTCGACAGCGGCCGTCGCGGGCGGCAAAGCGCCCCTGGCTCAGAAGCACAAGTTTGTTCGGGTGGACGGTCAGGTTCACTCCCCCGACTAGCACGATGTCAGATTCGCCTTGACGGATGCTCTGGCACCCCAGGTGGAGGGCTGACAAGGACGACGAGCACATCGAGTCGACGGTGAGGCTCGGCCCGGTGAAGTTCATGAAATAGGAGACCCGATTGGCGATCGCGGACAGCGAACTGGAGACGGGCACGTCCACGCCGTCGTTTTCGGTCTGGAGGAGTTCGTACATCCCGTACATCGCTGCGGCGAAAACGCCAACGCGCTGCCCCCGCAGGGCATCCCGGGTCAAGCCGGCGTCCTCAAACGCCCGCCACGACTCCTCCAAGAACAGTCGGACCTGGGGATCAAGCACTGCGGCGTCGCGGGGGGTGATCCCAAAGAACAACGGATCGAAGTCCTGTATGCCGTCCAGGAAACCGCCCCAGCGCGCGTAGGCCTTTCCGGGTGTGCCGGGCTCGGGATCGAACCAGACGGAGTGGTCCCAGCGATCCGCCGGTACTTCTCGTACCGAGTCGCGCCCTACCCTAAGGTTCCGCCAGAAGGAGTCTAGGTCCGGAGCCTCGGGATAGCGACCGCTAAGGCCGATGATGGCGATGGGCTCATCACAGGAGGTTTCGTGCGTCTCGACGACAGTGATCGGTTCTGGCGCCGGTTCTGGCTCAACAACGCCTAGCAGAGCCTGCAGCGCGGCGCCGTGTTCGGCCACGAAGTACCCGGTGAGGGCATCCAGGTCCTCGAACTCGAAGAAGAGGGTCTTCGGTAACTGGCCTAGTTCCTTCTCGAAAGCTCGGACGAGTTGCAGCATGAGGATGGAGTCGACGCCAAGGCTGGCGAACGACTCGGCGGCAAGGACCTTGGCCGGGTCCGCATGAAGGGTCTCCGCTACGACCGACACCAGCCAGGTCTCGGTCGCCCGTCGCAGTTCATCGTTCTTCTCGGCTGGGGCGACGGGCAGCGCCATCGGTGGCATCGTGACCGGCACGAGGTCGAAGGTTCGTTGGATCCGGTCCCGGTCTCCCGCCAGGGGCAGCACATGGGATCGCCCCGAGGCCACGGCCGCTTCCAACGCACGACACATTGTCGTCACGTCTAGGGGCTCAAGCCCCCAGCCCTCGCGCATCCGGGACGCAGTCTCGTCGTCGATCCGCATCCCTCCACCAAGCAGGTAGGGCCATCCGATAGAGACGGTGACTCCCCGACGCTCGCCGCGGGAACGGGCGGCCTCGCGCCCGGTGCTGAACGCATCGAGGAAAGCGTTTGCGGCACAGTACGCCGTCTGGCCCACGGTACCGAGCTCTGCCGACACCGATGAGAAGCACACGAAGCAGCGCAGATCGTCGGCGGCGGTGGCGGCATCCAGGGCGAGCGTTCCTGTGACCTTGGCCGCCAAGACTTCCTCGACGTCGTTCGACGTGAGGTGCAAGGCGAGGGCATCCCGAGTTCGGCCCGCGACATGGAGCACCCCGTCGAGGCGACCGAGTACCGAGCGTGCGGCGTCGACCATCTGGGACACGGCGGCCGCATCCCCAAGGTCCGCAGGAAGGTACACGGCACCGGCGTCAAGGAGCGGACGCAGCTTGCGGGACGCGATGGGATCGAGTTCGCGTCGGCCGCTGAGGACCACATGGCCGCCCCGGGCCTGGATATGCTCGGCCGCCCGCGTGGCGAGGCCTCCTGGCGCACCAGTAACGAGGAATATCCCGTCAGCAAACACGGCATTGTCGGTGGCTACGGGCAGTTCCACAAACCCACGCTTCTGCCGGGTCGAGCCGGTTCGGCGTACGCGCGAACCAGTAGTAGCGGTCTCCTCGGCTACTAGCGCCAACAGGTCCTCGCCAGCGGGCAGTGTCTCAACCTCGATGCTGCGGGTCTGGAATCGCGGGTCCTCGGCTTCCAGGGCGGTGAGATATCCGGAGACAGCCGCATCAGCTGGGTGGGCCCCCTCGTGGAGGTGGATGAGGAATTGACGCTTTCGTGGCCGGGCGGTTGCAAGCGCCGCGGTGACCTCACGGATCGCCCCAACGCGTTCCCGCACAGCTTGGGCGGTGTCGCCGGCCGGGGCCCGGGTGGCCACGACGACTACCGGATGAGGGCGCTGTTCCAGCGCCCGGACAATCTCGGCAGTATCGGTGCCGCGCACCCGGGTGATTTCTTCAGTGTTCTTCAGGTCCTCTGCATCCGCCACGAGCAGGACGGGGGTTGCTGCGGTGGCCTCTTTGGGGGCGGGGCTCTCCACCCACTGCGGGGCCAGCAGGGTGAGGCTTTGGTTCGCGGGGCTGGCGAGTGGGGCGAGGGTGAGGCCATGACAGTCGACTAGAACGTTGCCGTCACGGTCGGCGACACGAACATCGAAGCCGCCGTGCCTGTGGCGGGTAACGTGCACGATCTCGGCGTCGGTCAGGGAACCCGGGAACGCGATGCGCTCGATGTGGAAAGGCACCGCAGGCACCTCGTCGGGTGCCATCAGCGGCCCGACAGCCTGCCACGCACTGTCGAGGATGGTGGCCGCCAAGGCCCGTTCACCCTCGCCTCGAGGTCCGTCAGCGAGTTGCGCGATGGCCTCGTTCGTCCCGGCATGGAGTTCCCGGAGGAGACGGAAGGCGGGGCCATAACCCACGCCGAAGGCACACCCCGGTTCGTCCCATCGCAAGACGACACGCTGGTTACAGCGGGCGCTAACCGCACGAAGATCGATGCTGCTTGGGGTCGTCGTCCCGTATCCAGTTTCCCCGGAACAGCTCGGGGCCAACGCCCCACACGGGCGCAGTTCGAAATGCCCCTGGGGGTCATGAGCCACCTCAAGAGTGACGCCGTCGCTGCAGAAGATCGGGGACCTCAAGGTGACGTCACGAAGCTCAGTCACCGGGCGTTCCTGTGCGACGCAGGAGGCTTCTCGGATGATCTCGATGATTGCGGCGGCGGGCAGCGTCGGTACACCTTTGACGGTGTGCTGCACGACCTCAGTTTCACGTCCCGACACGACGACGGTTCGAGCAACCGCCTCGGCCGATCCTGTCGGAGACGGGGCGAACCAGCAACGATGCTTCTCGAATGGGTAGGTGGGCAACGAGATCCGTCGCGGCTCGGAGCCGGTGTGTAGCGTCTCCCAGTGAACGTCCGCTCCGAGTACCCAGGCGCGGGCGATCTCGTGCGGGTCGGCGCCGGGGGTGGGTGCGGAGTTGTCGCGTCGAGCCCACCCGAACTCGACATCCGGGGTCTCTTCACCGTCCGCTACGGCACGTAGGAGACGACGGGCATCCAGCAGGTTGTCCACGACGATCGCGATGCGCTCGCGCGCTGGGGTCCTGCCGGTTTGAAGCGTGAATGCGACGTCCTCAAGGCGGGTGTCAGGGTGCCGCTCCAGAAACTCGTCAAGGCGTCCCGCCATGACGCGGGCGCGTTCAAGGGAGGGGGCCGAGAGCACCAGCACCTCCGGAGTTGCGACGACCGCGGCACGCGACGGCGCCTGGTACTCCTCGACAACGACGTGGGCGTTGGTGCCACTGAACCCGAACGAGCTGATGCAGGCGCGACGAGGCTGCCCCGCCGCCACGTCCCAGCGCTGCGTTGTGGTGCCAATGACGAACGGGGAGGTGTCGAAGTCGAAGTGCGGATTGGGCTGCCCGACGTGCAGTGTAGGAACGAGCTGACCGTGCTCCATGCACAACAACACCTTCTGCAGGCTGGCCACGCCGGCTGACTCGGAGACGTGGCCAAGGTTGGACTTGACTGACCCGATGGTGCAGAACTGGGTCCGCGCGGTACGGGCGCGGAAGGCGGCGCTGAGGGCCTCGAGCTCGATGGGGTCACCAAGCTTCGTGCCGGTCCCGTGCAACTCGGCATAGGAGATCGAGTCGGGGTCGACGTCGAACCGGCGGTGGACCTCCTGGATGAGTTCCTGCTGCGCCCCGAGGTTGGGAGCAGTTATCCCGTTGGTGTGGCCGTCCTGATTGGTCCCGCTTGCGATGATGAGCCCCCAGATGTGGTCGCCGTCACGCTCCGCGTCCGAGAGCCGTTTCAACACCACGGCACCGGCTCCTTCGCCCGGAACGAATCCATCGGCATCCTCCGAGAAAGCGGCGCACCGCCCGGAGGGCGACAGCATCCCCGCGTCATGCATCTTTTTGTACGACTCTCGGGAGAGGTAGGTGGCCGATCCGCCCGCCAGCGCCAGGTCGATCTCGCCGGAGCGTAGAGCCTGGGCGGCCAGATGAATGCTGACGAGAGAGGAGGAACACGCCGTGTCCAGGGTCACGGCTGGGCCACGCAGGTCCAGGAAATAGGGAAGCCGCCCGCCTGCGATGGCGTTGCTGACGCTGGTCACGCTGCTTGAGGCAGCCCCCGCGAGCTGCGCCATCATCTGGTACTCAACGGTCGACAAACCGAGGTAGACCCCGCACTTCGTGCCGCGGAGTTCCTGACGCGGGATACCCGCGTCCTCGAACGCCCGGTACCCTTCCTCCAGGAAAATCCTGTGGGCTGGACTCATCATCTCGGCCTCGCTCGGCGAGATCTCAAAGAAATACGGGTCGAACCGATCGATCTCGTCTAGATAACCCATCCGAGCGCACTGGATGTCATCTCCCGGCTCTGGAGCCCACCGGTCCGACGGGATATCGCGGACCCCATCCTGGCCGTCGACCAGAAGGTCCCAGAGCGCTGAGAGGTCGGCGGCCGCGGCATAGCGACCTGACATGCCGATGACTGCGATGGGCTCGGGCCGAGGCGTGTCGGCTGTTGAGGTCGTCTCGACGGCCGATGTCCGTAGGGCCGTGAGTGCCTCGCGTGCCTGATACGGGTCTATGCGCTTCTCCTTGAGCGCGCGGAGGATCTCATGCGTTTTCGTCATCATCATGCCTTCCTGAAGAGCTCGATCAGGTCGTCGGCCGCTGACTCATCCGCCGAGCCCTGGTAGATCGCCTGGAGCAGAGAATCCAGATCGTCATCGATGTCAAGGCCGCTGTCGCTCGCGGCACTCAGAGGGGAAACGGGGTTGGAGTCGAGGGGGAAACCGTACCGGCGGGATTCGGGCAGGGCGGCCTCGCTTCGGGGGGACACCTGTACGTCGGAGGCCACGAGGGCGGCGAACTGCCTCAGGGTCGGGAACTCGTAGATGCGAGTCGCAGACACCGACAGTCCGAAACGACGGTTCACCGCCTGAACCCACTCGACCGCCAAAATCGAATCCAGCCCCAACTCCACGAAACTGCGGTCCGGGTCAATATCCTCCACCCCAACGAACAGCTCAGCAGCCAACAGCTCAGCCAGGTCCGCAATGAGAGAGTCAAGTTCCACTGCGTCTTCATGCTGGGCGGGGTGGCAGACACCGGAGTTGAGCGGCAGCGTTGCGGAGGCCGGCTGCTCCCGGTCAAGCTGAGGGACAACCATGGCGGCGAACTGCCTCAGGGTCGGGAACTCGTAGATGCGAGTCGCAGACACCGACAGTCCGAAACGACGGTTCACCGCCTGAACCCACTCGACCGCCAAAATCGAATCCAGCCCCAACTCCACGAAACTGCGGTCCGGGTCGATTTCCTCCACCCCAACGAACAGCTCAGCAGCCAACAGCTCGGCCAGCTCGTTCACCAAGTCCTGCGTGGACTCGCAGTTCTGCTCCGGGTGCGGTGGCGGGGTCTCGTCGTCGACCTCGGCGCCGAGAGCCCGCAGGGAGATGTTGGTCGGCCTGGCCGTAGCGGGCAATGGCCGGTGCATCTCCATCGCCATCTCCGTAGCGGGGCGCAGCCCGATCGGATGGGTCTCCTCGGGCGCTACCTCGATCGACGCCGCGGGCTCGCGTTCCGCGTGTGAAACAGTCATCGTCTCGACGGGCGCCTTCTTGGTCTTGGTCGTCCACCGAGCATCGGTACGGCCAGCCCAGAACTGCGTCCGGGCAAACGGATAGGTGGGCAGGTGCAACAATGCGGCACCAGTCGCTGTCGCTGGGATCTCGTAGCCCTGGCAGTAGAACTCGGCGAGGGTGCGTAGTGCCTTGAGCTGTTCCATTGCGGGGGCATCGGGGTCCGCAGCCGTGACCGCTTGGGTCTCCACCAGTTCGAGCACCACCGGATTGGTCTCATGGTCCCGGGCGACGGTGCCGCGCCTGATGTGCATGGAGCTCCCGCGGGAGGCTGCCTTCTTCAACTCGTCCTTTGCAGCCTGCACCCCCGTCGCCACGATCGCGCAGCGATGGACGAAGTGATGACGTCCGACGCCGAGGGTCCTGGCCAGGTTGGCAAGAAGGGCTGGGCTTTCTGACTGTAGCTCGAGCCAGTTTCCCAGGTCCCGCAGCCTCTGCTCGAGCTCGTCCTCGGTCTTGGCTGAGACGAGCAACAGTTGTCCGACAGAATCGGAGACGCTCCCTTCGCCTTCCCACTGCGACCGGGTGGGACCAGCCTCGAGGATGACGTGGGCGTTGGTACCGCTAAACCCGAAGGCACTCACGGCTCCGCAGCGCCTTGCCCCGGCAGACGGCCACGGGGTGAGGGACTGGTTGACCCGCAGCGGGCTGGAGTCCCAGTGGATGTAGTCGCTCGGCTGTTCGCAGCCCAGGCTCGGAGGAACGTTCTCTTGTTCCATCGCTAGCACCAGCGCGGTGATGCCCACGAGACCTGAGGCGGCCTGGGAGTGCCCCAGATTGGGCTTGGTCGACGTCAGCAAGCAGGGGTGTTCCCGGCTCGGGCTCGCGTACGCGGCAGCGAGTGCGTTGACCTCCACCGGATCGCCCAGCCGCGTGCCAGTGCCGTGGGTCACTACATGGTCGATGTCGGCCGGGTCGATCCCGCTCCGGTCCAGAGCATCGCGGATCAGCTTCTCTTGTGCCTCACCTGAAGGCGCGGTGATGCCGTTGGTTCGGCCGTCGCCGTTGACCGCGCTGGCGAGCACGCGCGCCAGCGGCCGACGCCCGTCCCGGCGGGCCTCGGACTCGCGCTGCAGGACAACGACGCTGATGGCCTCGCCGGGCACCATTCCGTCAGCCCGAAGGTCGAAGGCTCGGCACATCCCGGACGGTGAGAGCATGCCCGCCCCATTCATGGCATCGATGAAGGTGGGGGTGGCGAATAGGTTCACGCCCGCTACCACCGCGATGTCACAGTCCCCGACACGCAACGAGTTGCACGCCTGATGGAAGGCGACCAGGCCAGAGGAACAGGAGGTGTCAACTGCGATGTGCGGTCCGGTGAGATTCAGGAAATACCCCATGCGCGCGGCCAGTACCGAGTTGGTGTTGGACGTGATCGGGGCGTTGCTACCGACGACGAGAGAATAGTCCCCTGCCTCGGCTCCTACGAAGACGCCGATTCGTCGCTCGGCGATCTCCTGCGGTCCGACGGCCGCATCCTCAAGCCCGCGCCAGATCTCTTGAAGAAGCAGTCGCTGGCGAGGATCCATCGACGTCGCCTCACGCGGCGAGATCTCGAAGAACGGGGCATCGAACTCGGCCAAACCGTCGAGAGCGCCGAACCAGCGCTGACGGTCCTGGTCCCACTGGCGATCGCTCGGGGTCGACCCAATCAGGCTGTGTCCCTGGGCAAGCACCTCCCACAGCTCCTCAACCGTGCGAGCGCCGGGGAAGCGGCCAGCCAGTCCAACGATCGCGGGCATGTCCTCCGGGCCAGAAGCCTTCCGGGACGTGTCTACTAGGTTGGCTGGGGACGGGGACGGCTCGATGTGAACGGCAGCGGGTGCGTTTGAAACCTGGAACCAAGCAGTCAAGTGATCTCCGTGTTCGGCGACCAGGTGGTCCGCCAACCGCCGATTGGTCGAGTGGCTGTACAGGACATCGGGAGTTAGCTCCAGCCCCAAACGCTCCTGCAGCACACCGGCGAGTTCCACCAGCGTGATCGAGTCGAATCCGCATTCATCGAAGCTTTCCTCGGGGTGTTGATGCTCGATCGGCAGCCGCGAGACCTGCTCAATCGCCTCTGCAATGGCAACCGAAGTACACTCGGGCAGAGTCAGGCCCACGAGCGTGGGGCTCCAGCCCGATCCGCCCGGCGGCGACGGCTCGACCGGATCCGGCTCGGCTGCTGGCTCCTCCGGTGCAGCGTCAGCGAGGTGCGTTGGCAACTCAGCCAGTACGGTTCCGAGGTTGGGGAGCCAGTGTTCTTGTTTCTCGAAGGGGTAGCCGGGCAGGCTGGTGACCGGGGTGTTCGGGTAGAGATTCCGGGGATCGGGGTGGTATCCCTGGCAGTAATAGTCGGCCAGAGCCTCGGTGATCTCCTGAAGATTGTTACCCGAGTCACGATGGTTCCGAGCGAGTTCTTCAACCGCAGCAGCGATAGCCGGCCTAGGAACAAATCCTTTAGCAACCGTTCCACGACTGATCTGGGGATCATCATCCCCACGGACAGCCGCACGCAGCAGCCGCGCAGCATCTTCCGCATTTCGAGCCGTGATCGCGCACCGGTACGCAAAATGATGACGCCCGATCAGCAAAGTGTTACTAGCAGCGGTTAGCTCCCCAGGCTGGTCGTGATCATCAAACCACTGTGCAAGCTGTTCCAAACGCTCCTGAAGCGCCTCCGAGGTCTTGGCCGAGACCACCAACAACGTGGCCTCACGATCCACAACCACCCGACCATCGGGTGCGGGTGCCTCAACCACCACATGCGCATTCGTCCCAGAAATCCCAAAAC